>ERZ772858.1640-NODE-1640-length-20957-cov-7.850158_pt1 | contig 20957 bp, 19 predicted proteins | sample MGYA00512136_ERZ772858 | MGnify/ENA primary metagenome ERZ772858 (study PRJEB29015, sample SAMEA2737726) | human gut metagenome | biome: human gut; feature: human-associated habitat; material: faeces | place: China | collected 2012 ...
GTCGCGCAGATCAGCGAGGAGGCTATGACGGCATTATCGTTGGTTTACCCGGTTCAAAATTTTATCAATGCTGCCGGAATTGGATTTGGCGTTGGCATCAATGCAGTGATCGCCTTCTATCTGGGCGTGGGGGATCACAGAAAAGCGGATCAGGCAGCCACGCAGGGACTTGTGCTTGCCGTGATTCATGGCGTTGTTATGACAGTCTGCTGTATTACGATCATGCCGGTTTTCCTGCGGATGTTTACTTCATCCGAAGCGGTCGTTGAACTTGGCGTCCGCTATTCTGTCGTTGCGTTCGCCTTTACACTCATTATTACCGTCAGCATGGCGTTTGAGAAATTGTTCCAGGCAGTAGGAAACATGAAAACGACCATGATAAGCCTGATGTGCGGGTGCATCACAAACATTGTCTTAGATCCCGTTCTGATTTTTGGCTATGGCCCATTCCCGGAAATGGGAATCGAAGGCGCTGCGCTGGCGACCGGCATCGGACAGGCTCTGACGCTGACGATTTACCTTGTAGTCTATCTTGCGCGGCCAATTCGCGTGCATATCCGCAGACAGTACATTCTCCCCAGCAAAAAGATGGTAATAAAGCTGTACTCCATCGGCATTCCCGCAACCCTGAATCTCGCGCTTCCGTCTCTTTTGATTTCGGCGCTCAATGCGATTTTGGCGGCATATTCCGAAGTGTATATTCTGGTTTTGGGAATCTATTACAAATTGCAGACATTTGTCTATCTTCCAGCGAATGGCATTGTGCAGGGGATGCGCCCCCTGATCGGCTATAACTACGGCGCGGGGGAACACCAACGGGTCAGCCAGATCTTTAAGATCGTTTTGTGCATGAGTGGTATCATTATGGTGCTTGGGACAGTGATATGTCTGCTGATCCCCGGCCAGCTTATGGGTCTGTTTACCCACACAGAAGCGACAATCCAGACCGGGGAAACAGCCCTGCGTATCATCGGCGCCGGTTTTATCGTCTCGGCGGTTTCCGTTACATCTTCCGGCGCACTGGAGGGACTTGGAAAAGGCGCTCCTTCATTACTGATTTCACTTTGCCGGTATGTTGTGGTTATCATCCCAACTGCGTTTTTTCTCAGCAGGCTTTTCGGAGCGGTTGGCGTCTGGAATGCGTTTTGGATCACGGAAGCGATTACAGCAATCATTTCTATTTGTGTTTACTACAAGGCAATAGCACAAAGCCAGCTGAGCCAGTCAACAGTAAAATGAACGTTGCTTTGCGCCGCCGTTGACAGCCCCGTCTGCCTTTGCAGAGATCTTCGTTAAGGAACCCAAGACCCGTGCAGGTGACCGCTATGTGTACTTCTCCGCCGAGATGGAAAGTCTTCTGCGGGAGTACAGGCAGGAATGTGCATACATCACCGAGACCTACGATCAGCGGCAGCTGACCGCTGATAACTTCCTGTTCCGCCGGCAAGGGGCGCGGCTCCCCATGACGCTCACCACCTTCACCTACCGCTTCAAGCTGATCCTCAAGAAGAACGGCCTGCCGCAAGAGCTGAACGTCCACTCCCTCCGCCACACCGCCGCCAGTCTGATGATCGCAGGCGGTACGGATGTTGCAACGGTGGCGGGCATCCTCGGCCACAGCCAGCCCTCCACCACACTGGACATTTACACACACGCCTTCGACAAGAACAAAAAGGCCGCCAGCGCGGGATTGCAGGGAATGCTGGAGATATGACGAAGGATAACTCAGTCGGATCACAAAATGTTCAGTAGTGGTCAAATCAGGTTTCAATTCTCCTGATTTTTCGCATATAAAAACCGTCTCAAACAATATGTTTGAGACGGTTTTTGTAATTGCTCCCAGGTTTTGTTGTCACCGCTGCGCATTGGGCAGTTCGTTCTTCACATACTTCTCCCATACATGCAGGCGGTCGCGCTCGTCGATCTGCCGCAGCACTCTGGCGGGTACACCGGCAGCGATACTGTTGGGCGGGATGTCCCGCGTCACCACCGCGCCGGCGGCGATGATGCTTCCCGCTCCGATGGTCACGCCACCGCACACCGTCGCACCGGCGCACAGCCAGCAGTGATCCCCGATGGTGATGGGTTCGGCATACTCCAACGCATGGCAGCCGTTGGGGTAGTCTATATAGGCTCGTTCTTCGGCGATAAACGGATGGTTGGGCGTGGCCAGCGTCACATTGGGTCCAATGAGTACATTGTCCCCCAGCGTAATGGGCGCTACATCCAGAAATACGCTGTTGTAGTTGACGAAGCAGTTCCGCCCCACATAAATATTCACGCCGTACTCGCAGTAAAAGGGTGCAAACGCCTCGAAATTCTTCCCTTTTGCGGAGGGGATCAGGCGCTCCAGCGCACGCTGCTTGGTCTTGGTACGCCACAGCGGGAGGCGGTTGAACCGGTCACAGCGGCGCATACCCACCCGGTGCCGCTTGGCAATCTCCGGATCGGTAGGCGTATAGAGACGCCCCGACACCATCCGCTCCCATTCACCGCTCGTCCTGCTCTTATCCATGATCAGTAACTCCTTTATGTGCGCCTGTACCGGTACAGATACAGGGCCGTTTCCAATGCCAATCGCTTCATCGGATCGACCGGATCGGCCTCCAGCAGCAACCATAGCTGCTGGAGCCGGTAACTCACGGTGTTGTAGTGCAGGTGCAGCTCCCGCGCCATCCGGCGCTGGTTGCCCATACAGCGCAGCCAGCTCGCCAGCGTGTCCAGCAGCTCTTGCCGCCGCGGCTCTGGCTGCCGCAGGAGCGTTCCCAGCTGCCGATGGATATAGGCGTCCGTTTCCGCCGGGGAGGATTCCTCCAGCAGCCGTACCACCCCCGCTGGGTCGTCTGTCACGCAGGGTGTTTCCGTTCGCGCCGCCATGCGGAGCGCCGCGCGGGCACTGCGGTCTGCTTTCTGAAAACCCACCGTACCGCCGTAGGGGCGGCTGACGCCGCAGATAACGCCGTGGTCGGCGGCAAAGTCCGCCATCACCCGCCGCAGCGGCATCTCCAGCGCGAACAGGTCGTCCGCCTCCAGCGCCAGCAGAAAGCCATCCTCCGACAGTGCGCCCCACATGTCCGCACCCAACGCCCGGTAGCGCTCTTCTACCTCGTGCAGCCAAGAGCGCCGCTGCAACTCCGGCGCATCAGCCTGTATCCACATCAGGATATGCGGACATTCCAAATGGATACCGGACTCCGCCGCCTGACGCTCCATCGCTTCGCTCAGCGGCGCGCCAGAGATGAGATGGTGCAGTAATACGGCCAGCTGCCGCTCCTGTTCCGCCGGTATTCGCCGCCGTGCGATCTCGCGGGACACCGCATCGGCCAACTCGGCAAAGCGCATATCGGTCGGCAGTTGGAGCAGCGGCAGTCCCAGTCGGTCAGCCTTCTCCGCCAGCGCCGCCGGCAGGGGGCTGGGCAGGTAGCGCCCCGGCTTGATACCCACGCCGGACAGGCCTTTTTCTGCCGCCGTGGGCAGCAGCGCATCCACGGCCTGCGGATCGTCTGCGATGGCAAAACCAGTGGTGATGAGCAGTTCTCCCTGCGCCAGCCAGCGCGCGTAGTCCGGTGTGTCCGTCAGATTGACACCGCTGACCCTACGGCCAAGTCCCGCCGCGCCGCCGCAGACCGTGCAGCCTGCGAACACAGGCAGGCGCAGCACCTCCTGCAGTGTGGGATAGTCCGCTGTGTGCTGTGATGTCATGGCTTCTGCCCCCCTTGTGATACTATCACAATTTTCTTAGAAATGTTCATTTATTTTTGCCAATGGAACAGACCTTCCGTTGTTTTATGATAGCGGTAGTAAAACGAACGGAGGTATATTCCATGGCAAAGCAAATGAAACAGGATACTCCCTTAGTCCCCCGCAAGCGGAGACTGGCCGCGCTGATAGCAGCCACCCGGTGCGGCGGAGAGAAACGTGATACGCTCTCCTGCCATGCCCGCCGCTGTACCGCCTCATCCATGGCGCAGGGGCTGAAGCACTACGCCTGACGCGGCGCACCCCTTCGACAGATCCCCCGGCAATATGCCGGGGGATCTGTCCGTTCAGGGCTTTCTGGTTTCCTTCTTCAGCAGGGACGCCGCCGTGATGATGGTCAGTACCGACTCTGTCACCATGCCGGAATACGACCGTACCGCAATGACATACACCAGCCACGACAGGCCGCTGGCAATGCCCGCCACCTGTATCACCCGCCGCCTGGACTGGAAGAACGGCAGCAACGCCGCCAACGATGCCACGATGGGCAGTACCGTCACTGGCGTCTCATAGGTCACCACGGCAATCAGCAGAAATACTGCCACGATGGGTATCGCGGTGACCAGTTTACTCCAGTTGAATTTCTCCTGCAATAGGAAAAGCAGCAGCACGACAATCTGGAAAAAGCTGCACAGTGCGCCGGAGTATGCGTGGAGCAGTGTGTAGTGGATGGCGAAGATCAGGTTGGCCACCACCTGCCACAGCAAGATGGTACGCTTGTCATTCTGCCAATAGCTGAGACCCATGGCGATCAGTGCGCCGAACCCGATGAGTTGGTAAAATATGTTCATCCGTCGTTCCTCCTAATAAAAAACGCCGCACACCCTGTCGGATGCGTGGCGAAAAATGGAGGCGATGCTCCAGAAAAATCCACACTTATTTTGGAGTTTTATTATACCATGGGACAGCCGTATTTGTCAATTGCGGCAAAGGACAACCTCCAAAAGCCATGAGCTTTTGGAGGCGAGTGGTATGCCCGACTGGATTCGAACCAGCGGCCTTCAGAGTCGGAGTCTGACGCTCTATCCAACTGAGCTACGGGCACATATTTGGTTGTGGGTTTCTGCGATAGTAGTCAAATAGTAGTCAACAACTAACTATTTTTTCTCTGCCGTTCCCGCAAACGCAGGTGTGGCAATGCTTTGCGCCATATCTCAACTGGAAACGCCTGAAACGTCGGAGTCTGTCACTCTATCCAGCTGAGCTACGGGCGCATATGGAGCAGAGGGAGACTTTCCCCCCTTGCGACTAATTTATTATACCATCTTTTTCGGGAATGTAAAGAAGAAAACTGCACAAAAGTCAAAAAAGATTGTTAAAAAAGTTGACAACTTGCGATATTTGGAGTACAATTCAGAAAGACGAAAACAAGCGGTAGGGGAAAGCAGGCTGCAGCCCGGCTCCTGCCGCCGGCAAAGAAGAAGGACGCATATGAAAAAACAAAAGGTCTCGGATGCGGTGATCCATCGTCTGCCCCGCTATTACCGCTATCTGGACGAGCTGCATAACAAGGGCGTGGTACGCATTTCCTCCAATTCGCTGGGGCAGAAAATGGACATCACCGCCTCTCAGATCCGGCAGGATCTCAGCTGCTTCGGTGAATTCGGCCAGCAAGGCTACGGCTATAACGTGGCGGAGCTGCGCTCGGAGATCGGCCACATTCTGGGCATCGACTCCGGCTACCGGCTCATTGTGGTGGGAGCGGGCCATCTGGGCCATGCGCTGCTGCAGAACTTCGACTTTCAGAAGGTGGGCTTTCAGGTGGATACCGCCTTCGACGTGTCCCCGGCGCTGATCGGTACCAAGATCCACGACGTGACCATCCGGCCCATGGAGGAGCTGGAACACTATGTGGAGGAGTACCACCCCAACGTGGCGGTGCTGACCGTGCCTCAGAGCGTGGCCCAGCCGCTGGCGGACCGGCTCATTGCCCTGGGAGTGAAGGGCTTCTGGAACTTTACCAATGTGGAGCTCTCCACCCAGACCAAGGGGGTATTCTTCGAGGACATCCACTTTGTGGATACCCTCCTGACCCTCAGCTACCGTATCTCCCGGCCGGAGGAACTCTATTAAGGGGCAGATCATACTATGGAATGAGACCTGCGGGTCCAATTTTCATAGGAGGTCACGTTCTTATGTGCAATCAGAACTCCTGCTTCGGCGGCTGCGGCTGCTGGATCATCATCGCCATCATCATCCTGTGCCTGTTCTGGGGCGGCAACGGCTGCGGCTGCGGCAACACCCAGAATAACAACGGCTGCGGCTGCGGCTGCTGACCGGGCGGCCCCATAGGGGGCAGCGGAACACATGAAAGGGACGCCTCCGGCCACGCCGGGGGCGTCCTTTTGTGCAGAGATCGTACCATCGATGAGCAAGGAAAAAAGTGCCGGAAGGACACGCTGTCAGGCGTGCTTGCGCTTGCCCGCCGAGAGGATAAAAGCAGAACAACGCCGGTGCTTGCTGACAGCAGACACCGGCGTCATTTCATGTTCGGTCGTTACTCACCGAAGTTGTTCTGGATCAGAGATACCAGAGCATCCACGGCTTCCTTTTCATCAGAGCCGTCAGCGATGAGGGTGATGTTGGTTCCCTTCACAATACCCAGGGACAGCACGCCCAGCAGACTCTTGGCGTTGACCCGGCGCTCTTCCTTCTCTACCCAAATGCCGCTCTTGAACTCGTTGGCCTTCTGAATGAAATACGTAGCGGGACGTGCGTGCAGCCCCACCTCATTCTGAACGGTAATTTCCTGCGTATACATCAAACCAGCACTCCTTTATTCGCAGTCTTCAAGCCGACTGCTACACATACTATTATAACGGATAACGGGGAGAAAGCAATATTCAATCCCACAAAAATTTGTGGCGATTGCAGAGAATCAAAGAAAAAATTCGTCGTTCTACACGAAAGCGGCTTATTTCAGCTCCACCACGGTGACGCCGGCCTCACCCTCGCCGTAGCGGCCAAGCCGGAAGCTTTTGACGGCCTTGTTACGCTTGAGGATCTCGTGGACGGCCTTTCGCAGAGCGCCGGTACCCTTTCCGTGGATGATGGTGACGGTGCCCAGCTTGGCCATGACGGCACTGTCCAGATAGTTTTCCACCACGCTCTCGGCCTCCAGCGTCTCATAGCCCCGGATATCCAGCTCCGAGGAGGCACGGGACACGGTGTTCAGGGTGGCGGCGGAGGGACTGGGTGCGGGCTTGGACTTCTTGGGAGCGCCCTCCAGCAGGCGCACCTGCTGGGCCTTGACGGTCATCTTCATGCGGCCCGCCTGCAGCAGCAGGGTGCCGTCGCCGTTGACGGCCAGCACCGTGGCGGCCATCTTCACGCCGGGCAGCTCCACCTGATCGTCCACGGCGATGGGACGGGGCGGCGTATAGGCAGGCTCCTGCTCCTCGTCCCGCAGGTGCAGCTGCTCCTCCGCCGTTTTCAGATGGTGGCGCACGGCGGCCTTGGCGTCGTTGAGGGCCTGCACGTTGGCCTGCTTCTGCTGCTCCTTCCGCAGCTGATCCAGCTGGGCGAAGATCTCCTCCGCCTGCTGCTGGGCCTGCCGGACGATGCGCTTGGCCTCAGCCTCTCCCTTGGCCCGTGCGCTTTCCTTGCCCTTTTCCATCTGCTCCCGGAAGGTCCGGGCCTTCCGGGCGTCCTCCTCCCGCTGCCGCCACAGTCGGTCGGCCTCGTTCTGGGCCTTCTCCAGCCGCTGGCGCTTCTCCTCCAGCTGGGTCAGCACGTCCTCGAAGCGAACGGAGTCGCTGTCCATCTGGGCCTGTGCCGCCTGAATGACGGACTCATCCAGCCCCAGCCGCCGGGAGATGGCGAAGGCGTTGGACTTACCGGGGATGCCGATGAGGAGCCGGTAGGTGGGCCGCAGGGTCTGTACGTCGAACTCGCAGCTGGCGTTCTCCACACCGGCGGTGGTCATGGCGAAGGTTTTCAGCTCGGCATAGTGGGTGGTGGCGGCGATGAGAGCCCCCTGATTCCGGGCCTCCTGAATGATGGCGATGGCCAGAGCCGCACCCTCCACCGGGTCTGTGCCGGCGCCCAACTCGTCGAACAGCAGCAGACTGTGGTCGTCCACTTCCTTCAGGATCTGGACGATGTTGGACATATGGGCCGAGAAGGTAGACAGGCTCTGCTCGATGCTCTGCTCATCTCCTACGTCCGCCAGCACCCGGCGGAACACCCGCACGGCGCTGCCGCCGTCGGCGGGGATGTGCAGGCCGCACTGGGCCATCAGGCTCAGCAGTCCGATGGTTTTCAGGGTCACGGTTTTGCCGCCGGTGTTGGGGCCGGTGATGACCAGGGTGTCGAACTGCTCACCCAGCTCCACGGTGATCGGCACCGCCTTGGCCTGATCCAGCAGAGGGTGCCGGGCCCGGCGCAGGGTGATGCCGCCCCGGCGGCGCACCTCCGGGCGGCTGGCGTTGAGCTGATAGCTCAGCTGCGCCCGTGCAAAGATCACATCCAGCTGCACCAGAATATCGTAGTCCCAGAGGATGTTCTCCATCTGGCCGGCACACTCAGCAGAGAGCTGGCGCAGGATGCGGTCGATCTCCTTCTGCTCACGGGCCTCCAGCTCCTTGAGCTCGTTGTTGGCCTGCACCACGCCCATGGGCTCCACGAACAGCGTGGCACCGGAGGAGGAGATGTCGTGGACCAGACCCGGCAGACTGCCCTTGCACTCGGCCTTCACCGGCACCACAAAGCGGCCGTCCCGCTGGGTGATGAGGGCCTCCTGCAGGACCTTGGCATAGGAGGGGGAGGAGATGATGCGCTGCAGAATCTGCCGGCCCTTGGTGGCCGCCAGCCGCATTTTCCGGCGGATATCCGCCAGCTCGCTGCTGGCGGTGTCGGCAATGGTCTCCTCGTCCAGAATGGCGGAGCGTATCTTATCCTCCAGATAGCGGTTGGTGTGCAGAGAGGAGAACAGCCGGTCCAGCACCGTGGCCTCCCCCTGCCGCTGGGCGTCGTATTCGCTGACCCGGCGGCTGGCGGTCAGCACGCCTGCCACATCCAGCAGTTCACGGGTGTTCAGCATACCGCCGTGGTCGGCACGGGTCAGGGCGGCGGATACATCCTTGACCCCGGAGAAGGAGGGGCTGCCGTGGAGACCCAGCCGCTCCTTGGCGGCGTCGGTCTCATCCAGCAGGTGCAGCACCTCCTGCGTGTCTGTGGCGGGAGTCAGGCGCAGGCACCGCTCCTTGGCGGCGTCGCTGACCGCCTTGGCCGCCAGCTTTTCCAGCACCGCCGGGAGCTCCAGCGTGCGGATGGATTTTTCAAATAAGTCAGTCATATGTAGGTTCCTCTTGCGGCAAAATGGATTTATAGTAGTCCAGCGTCCGGAAGCTGCGCTCCAGCTGGGCGGTGACATAGACCTCCGCCGCCTGCCCCAGCTGGCGCAGGGCAGGGGTATCCAGCGTGAAGCTGTAAAGCTTCTTATCCGGGCAGTACAGCACGTGGCGCAGGGCCGCCAGAGCGGCGGGGGATAGGGGCATGGCCAGCCCGCCCTTTTCCCGGCAGGCGGCGCAGCACACCACCCCGTGGACGGCGTCCAGCACCGGCTTCTCCGGCTCCGGCCGCCCGCACACGGCGCAGCCGTCCGCCAGAGGCTCGAAGCCCGACAGGGCCATGAGCCGCAGCTCGAAGGCGGGCTTTACCAGCTGGGGCGGCTTATGCAGGACACTGAGGGCGTACAGGGCATTCAGCAGCAGCCGCAGCAGCTGCGACGTGTCCTCCGCCTGTGCCGTGGCGTCCGTCAGATCGGCCAGATAGGAGGCAAGGCTCAGAGCCACGAAGTCCGTCCGCAGGCCGGTGAACAGCTCCAGCGTCTCCGCCTCGTCCAGCATGAACCACTGACCCTTTTCGTAGATGGTCAGTTCCGAATAGGCCAGCAACTGACACGCCGCCGCCAGACGGCTGTTTTTCCGCCGGGCGCCCCGTGCAATGAGGGAGATCTTCCCCCGATCCGGGGTCAGCACCGTCAGAATTTTGTCCGTCTCCCTGGTCACGGTTTCCCGCAGCACCAGTCCGGCGGTGACGATGGGTTGGTTTGGCATGATTCCTCCTCCCACCGGTGCAGCAGATACAGCTCCGGCGCTCCGGTCTCCAGAAAAAGATTCCAGTAATCGCACATGATCTCCACCCCCGGCATTAGCTTGCCGCCGCCGGGGCGAAACATGAGTGGTAAGTTTTAGGGTCGGCTCATGTTTCTAACGGGAATTACTGTTCGTTGTAGCCCTGTGAACGAATGAAATTCACATTGTCCCGCCAGTTTTCCTTGACCTTCACCCACGTTTCCAGATAGACCTTGGTGCCCATGAACTTCTCGATATCCTGCCGGGCCAGCGTGCTGATGCGCTTGAGCATATCCCCGTGCTTGCCGATGATGATGCCCTTGTGGCTGGCCTTTTCGCAGTAGATGGTCACGTCCAGGTCGATGATGCCGGAGTCCTCCCGTTCGGTGAAGCGGGTCACCTCCACCGCCGTACCGTGTGGGATTTCCTTATCCAGACACAGCAGCATTTTCTCCCGGATGATCTCGGCGCAGACCTGCTGATCCGGCTGGTCGGTGGTCATGCCGTCGGGGAACAGCTGCGGCCCCTCCACGGCGTACCGCTGCATCTGAGTCAGCAGCTCCTCCAGACCATCGCCGGTGCGGGCGGAGATGGGGATGATGGCGTCGAAATCCGGGTAGACCTCGCTGTATGCGGCGATGACCGCCAGCAGATCGTCCTTGCGCTCCACGGTGTCGATCTTATTGATGCACAGCACGCAGGGCAGCTTCTCCTCCCGGATGCGCTGGAGAAGGATTTTCTCCGGCTCTCCCACATGGGGGATGGGCTCTACCAGCAGCAGGGCGGCCTCTACACTGGCCAGACTCTCCCGCACCACCTTCACCATGTAGTCCCCCAGCCGGGAGCGGGCCTTGTGCAGGCCCGGCGTATCCAGCAGGATGAACTGGGTGTCGCCCCGGTTCACTACACCGTAGATGCGGTTTCTGGTGGTCTGGGGCTTGTTGGAGACGATGGCGATCTTCTCACCCACCAGAGCGTTGGTGAGGCTGGACTTGCCCACGTTGGGCCGTCCGCACACGGTGAGCATAGCGGTTTTGGTGATGTTGTTTTTCTCGTTCATAAGGTGATCCTCAACTTTCTGTGAGCAATTTTGTTATGTTACTTTTGATGGTAGTGTAAACTGGTAAGTGACAGAGTTCTGCCAGCACTCCTCGTTTGTCAGGTCCTCCCCGATCACCTCGCCGCCCATGCGCTCATAGAAGCTTCGGGCATTGAAATTTTCCGGAACACAGTGGCAGATGAAGGCGGTGGCATGGTGTTCCCGGCAATATGCGCTCATGAAATCGAAGGCTTGCCGTCCGATTCCCTGTCGCTGGTATTCAGAGACAATATAAAGGGATTGCAGGGTGATCACGTCGGTTTTATTTATCGTCAAATAGCCGATATTTTGCCGACCCTTTCGGATAAGGTACACGGAATATGCCGGGTGATGGACCCTCAGCAGTTCCATTTCCCTGTGCCGGTCCCAGTCAAATTCATCTATCATGGAATCGGGGTAGATGCCTCGGTATGTGGTGCTCCAGATCCTTTGCCGCAGGCCGATGATAGACGGTACGTCCTCTTCGGTTGCCTCGACAAACAGCTTATCCTCGGCCATGATGCAGCTCCTTCCGCAATTTCCGGTGATCCTCAGCTTTCTGTGAGCAATTTTGAATAGGGACAGGGAGAAATTTACTTCTCGCTTCATTCATCCACCAGCTGCTTTTCTTGGTTTTCTGGCGGACCTTCTCACCGCTCCAGCCCCAGTAGGGCCATGATGGCCTCCTCTCTGGCCCGCATCTGTGCCTTCATAGGTCCCTCGTCCAGATGGTCGTAGCCCAGCAGGTGCAGCACCGAATGGGTTACCAGATAGGAGAGCTCCCGCCGCTTGGAGTGACCGTACTCCCTGGCCTGCGCCGCCACCCGCTCCATGGAGAGTACCATGTCCCCCAGCGGGATAAGGCCCGTGCCAGGGTCGGCGTCCTCCGGGCCGGGCAGCTGACCGGGGGCCAGCTCAAACTCCGGGAAGCTCAGTACGTCCGTGGGGCGGTCTACCTGCCGCATCTCCCGGTTGATCTCGTGGATGCCGTCGTCATCCGTCAGAAGCACGTCCACCTCGCAGGGAGCCGTGAGGCCCTCCGCCGCCAGCGCCGTGCGGATGGTCCGGCGGATCAGGGCGCAGTTGGCATCGTTGGCGACGCCGGGTACATCGGCGGTGATGGGGATATAGTGTGTCTTTCTCATTTGCGCTTCTCCTCGAATCGGGCGTAGGCCTCGATGATCCGCTGCACCATCACATGGCGCACCACGTCTTGCTGGGTCAGCTGGCAGATGCTGACGCCCTCCACGCCCTTCAGGATCTTCATGGCGTCCTTCAGGCCGCTGGGCTTGTCCCCCGGCAGGTCGATCTGGGTGATGTCGCCGGTGATGACCATTTTGGAGCCGAAGCCCATGCGGGTCAGGAACATCTTCATCTGCTCCCGGCTGGTGTTCTGGGCCTCGTCGAGAATGATAAAGCTGTCATCCAGCGTCCGGCCACGCATATAGGCCAGCGGGGCCACCTCGATGTTGCCACGCTCCAGATATTTCTGGTACGTCTCCGCCCCCAGCATATCGAACAGGGCGTCGTATAGAGGCCGTAGGTAGGGGTCCACCTTGCTCTGGAGGTCGCCGGGCAGGAAGCCCAGCCGCTCTCCGGCCTCCACAGCGGGGCGGGTCAGGATGATGCGGTTGACCTGCTTGGCCCGGAAGGCCGCCACGGCCGCCGCCACCGCCAGATACGTCTTGCCGGTGCCGGCTGGCCCCACCCCGATGGTGACGGGGCTGTGGAGCACCGCCTGCACATACTGCTTCTGGCCGATGGTCTTGGGCTTGACGGGCCGGCCCTTGGAGGTGATGCAGATCACGTCCTGCGTCAGCTCTCCGATGCGCTCGGACTGGCCGCTGCGGCACAGGCCGATGACGTAGCGGACGTGCTGCTCGGTAATGGACTCCCCCTTGCCGGAGAGAGTCAGCAGCGCCTCCACTGCCTTGGCGGCCATCATCACCTCCTCTGGCTCCCCGGAGATCCGCAGCTCCCCGTCACGGTTCACCACCGTCACATGGAATTCCGCCTCCAGAAGCCGGATATTTTCATCAAACGAGCCGAACAGATTGATGGCCTCCTCCATCCGCTCGATGCTCACACGCTGTTCCATACGGGACAAGCCCCCTTATCTCTGTGTAGTCTCCGTTTCCGGCAGCGTCACGGTCTGGCCGATCTGCTCCAGACACTCCGCCTTCAGCACCACCGTCAGCCGGTCCTCCTGCCGCACAGCGGCGAAGCGGGTGTCGGTGACGGTGCTGCCCTCCGGCAGCCGGGCCGACAGCAGGGCCAGCAGCTGCTGCTCTCCCTCCTGACGGGCGCTCTGCTCCGTGCGCTCTGCGGCGGCGCCCTCCCATGCGGTGATGCGCTCCTGCACCAGCGTCAGGGGCAGGCGAAGCCCTCCGGGCAGGGTAAACGGTTTATAATATGTTATTTTATCACAATCCACCCCGGTGATGCTACCCTTTCCGTAGAATTTTATCCGGTGTTTTCCGATATCCAGCGCCCAGCGGCTGTGGCTGCGGCTCCCAGCGGCGGGTTGCGTGATCTGCAGCGGTACGTTGACCGACAGCTCATACCACGTTCTGGCCCACACGGCCCCCATGCTGTGGACAAACCGTGCGCCGATATGTTCTGTTTCTGACACTCCGGAGATCAGCAGTTGCCCCTCCGTGACGGTGGCCCCCGGCAGTACCATGGCCTGCCCCTCCAGCGCCTCCACCTTGGTGATAAGGCCCGCCCTCCGGGCCACGATGTTGGTGACGGCGCTCCGATCTGCCGCCTCCGGTGGACGGTGCCGCTCCACCACCTGCACATGGGCCACGCAGCCCCGGACGTTCACCGCCAGCCACGATACCTCCGGCAGGGCCAGCAGCACATGGTTGCGCATGGTCTCCTGATCGATGCGCAGACCCGGCGACCCCACGGTGATGCCGTAGTCCTCCAGCGCCCGGAGAATGGTCTCCGTGGGGACGGTGTCGTTGCCGCTGACCTGAAAGTCCCAGATGACGAGGTTGCCGCCGAACATCAGCACCAGCGCCAGCACCGCTCCGGCCAGCAGCACGTACCGCCGGCGCAGACGCCGCCAGAACACCGGTACGCCGCCGCTGCGGCACAGGTGCAGGCTGCCGCCGGCGTCCTCCGCCGCCTGCCGCAGACGGGGAAGGTCCCGGCCTACGGCCCGCAGGGTCAGGCACACCGGCGACTCCCATGTCAGCTCCCAGAAGGGGATGCCCCGTGCGCCGCAGAGGTTCAGCACCCGCTCCGGACAGCCGCACTCGATCCGCACCAGCACCTGCCCCTGTAAAAAATGGACGATCTGACGATACATGGCCCCTCCTATGTCAGCAGCTCAATGGCGGCGATGGTGCCGCTGATCCGCAGCTCCCGGTCCGTCATGGCCAGCAGCTGCAGCTCCCGGCCCGTGATCCGCACCGTCATGTTTGCGGCGGCGATGTCGATGACCTCCGTGCTGTACCGCAGTACGCCCCGGTGCTGCTCCATATAGAACTGGCGGTCCCCCACCAGCTCCATGCGGCCCACCCCCGCCGCCAGCTCCCCTGGCAGATCCAGCCGATCCATGACCTCCAGACCGGCACGGGCCAGCCGCTTTTTGTCTCCCATGAGGCATCCCTCCCACGGTGGACTGTATGCGTACCGCCGGAAAAACTTGCCTGTCCGTGGCATGGACCTCTGCCCGCCGTCATAAGCTGGCAGGGTAAAGGGAGGTGAGGGGAGCATGGGCTTGGCACTGGGACTGCTGGCGGTCATGGCGGGGCTGCTGGCAGCATCGGATGTGGCGGCGCAGGCGGTGCGGGAGGGACTGGCCCTCTGTGGCGGCTCGGTGATTCCGGCACTGTTTCCCTTCCTCGTGGTGTCTCGGCTGTTTGTGGCCACCGGCAGCGCGGCGGCGCTGGGGCAGCTGCTGGCCCCCTTGACCCGTCGGATGCTGGGGATCTCCGGCCCCGGCGGTACGGCGGTGCTGCTGGGTCTGCTGGGAGGATATCCGGTGGGCGCCCAGACGGCGGGAGAGCTGGCTCGCACCGGGGCAGTCTCCCGACAGGAGGGACAGCGGCTGCTGCTGTTCTGCAACAACTGCGGCCCGGCCTTTGCCTTGGGCGTGGCGGGGGTGGGCTGCTTCGGCAGTCTCCGGGCCGGGGTATGGCTTTGGCTGATCCATGTGTCGGCAGCCGTGCTGATGGCTCTGCTGACCCGCAGCACCTCGTCCCCGGAGGGACGGACTTCGCCGTCTGCGCCGCAGGCTCTGGGATCCGCTTTTCCGGGGGCCGTCCGGGGAGCGGGGGAGGGGATGCTCCACGTCTGCGGCTTCGTGGTGTTCTTTCTGGTGCTGACCCGGCTGCTGACGGCCCTGACGGGGCTGGAGCACCCTCTTCCGCTGGGACTGCTGGAGCTTACCGGCGGCATCCTGCGGCTCTCCGGCACACGGGGGGACTTCGTGCTGGCGGCGGCATTGATGGGCTGGGGCGGCGTGTGCGTCCACTGTCAGACGGCAGCGGTGCTGGAGGGAAGCGGACTCCACATGAGGGGCTATCTGCCGGCAAAGGCAGCGCAGGCGGTTCTATCGGCGGCATTGGCTGTTCCCGTAAGCCGCTGGGTGCGGTAAAGGGTTGCTGCTTTCCCCTATGGCGGACAAAAAATGGCACCCGCATTAGACATGAGCGGATAACGAAGTTTTTATGTAGGATACGGTGTAGCCCCCAAAACGGGGGGCTGCACCGTGTTCTGCTTTATGCAGAAAATTTGAACTGCTGCGGGTTTTGGCGGATCTCTCCCATTGCTGACAGCATCTCTTTTCCCGTAGGGACAGAGAATAGCCCAACGGCTGTGAAGTAAATATCCACCTTGACCTTCTTGGTTTCCTTATCCTTGCTGTGAACCTCGATGCGCCGAATCAGCGCATTGACGATCTCCGGCGTAAGCTGCCGTATGTCCGTATAGTCCCGCAGTGCTTTCATCAGCAGCCTCAAATCCACCTTGGTTTGCTCCGCATCCAACAGATTTTTCTTGCCGTCAGCTACGAGCTCCAACAGATCCTTCTGCTCTTTTTCGTAGTTGGCGGTCATTGAGTAATGGAAGAAGCCAGCGTTTGCGGAAAAGTCACAATTTACGGAGGTAAAGCTTCAAATACCACTTGCCTTTTTGTTTTTATTATGATATTATTGGTATACGTACTAAAACACTTGAGGGGAGGTGATGTATTTGCGGAGAGACAGCAGCGAGACGAAGCGGAAAATACTGACCGTGTGCGTCCGTCTCTTTTTGGAGCAAGGGTATAAAAACACCTCTGTCAGTCAGATCGTGGACGAAGCGGGCGTAGCAAGAGGAAGCTATTTGAATCTGTTTCCCACCAAGGATAAAATTTTGCTGGACTTGACCGAAACGATGTTCGGCGGACAGTTCGGCATGGCAAGAAGCATCACAGACACCAAGCTGCCGCCGGTTTACGCTTATGCGTTGGAAACGGCGATCCAGCTGACCCTGACCGAGCTGAACGAGAACCTGCGGGAAATTTACATTGAAGCCTACTCCCTGCCTGAAACATCGGAGTATATCTACCTGCATACCACGGCAGAGCTGAAGCAGATCTTCAGCGCAAATTTCCCGGATTACAGCGACAGCGACTTTTACGAGATGGAAATCGGCACGGCAGGACTGATGCGCAATTATATGGCACGAAAATGCGACATCCATTTCCCGCTGGAACGCAAGCTCAGCCGCTTTTTGACGGCGGCGATGCGGGTGTACCGGGTGCCGGAGGACGAGCTGGAGCAGACAGTTCGCTTCGTCGAGCGTCTAGACATCCGCTCGATTGCCGAGCGCGTGATGCATTCCTTGTTCCAAACGCTGGCGATGCACTACGATTTTTCACTGCAGGAAATGGAAGCCCCCTTGATTTCAGAAACGGAGGAAACCACATGAAAAAGCGACTGTTCGCCATTTTGCTGACGCTCTGCCTGCTTGCGCAGCTCTTCCCGCTCACGGCAAGCGCGGTTCGCCTTGATTGGCCGCATCCGTCGGCGCATTGCGTCTGCGGAGGAGGAATCAGCAATCATCAGGCCATGAACGGACACACGACCTATGAAGGGGTCTACTTCACCAAGGACGGGAAGGAAAATACCTCCGGCGATATTTCAAAAATGAACGTGATCCGATCGGAAGCAGACCTTCTGGAGATCAACCATAAAGCAGCGAACAACAAGGGAAAAACGTTCTACTATTACCTTGCCAATGATGTCACCCTCACGAAACGAATCCATGCTTGGGAGGGCTGCACGTTTGTGATCTGTTTGCATGGCCATACCCTTACCTGCAATGTACCGGGTGCACAAAGCGCCTTCCTTGTGATGAATAATGCGCGTCTGGTATTTACGGATTGCCAGCTCTCCGGCGACCGCGGCCTCATCACCGGCGACAGCTGTGCCGCTGTTTCTCTTGACGAAACTGCCACCTTTGAGCTTTACGGCGTGAGCATCTGCATGACCAGCTCGGAAACGGACGGCATCCGCGATATTTACAACGACCCGGTTTGCGGCATTTATAACTGCGGTACGTTCAATATGTACGGCGGCTGCTACTATCAAAAAAGCTCCGACTATCCCACGGATCGCCCGGTCATCAGCAACATCCGCAACACCAAGTACGGCCCCGGTGTAATTAACAGAGGAACCTTCAATATGTATGACGGCATCATCTCCGGCAACGAGCGGAACGGCGTGATGTCCACCATCACCCGGTCAGATGATACCATCAACCTCTACGGCGGCACCATCACCGGCAATACCGGTGCGGGGATTTCGGCTACCCACTGGCCCATGCCCTCCATTGCGACAAGCGACTATTATACCAATGTCAACCTCTACGGCGGCACCATCTCGGAAAATACCGGTGCGGGCATCGACGCAGCCTACGGCAGAGTGACAATGGCGCAGCAGAGCAGCGCCATTCCCGTCGAAATCAAGAACAACAAGGGCGGCGCAATCTCGCTGATGCGGGACGGCTCGACCGCCAACCTCGGCACCGGCCTGATTACCGGCAACTCCGGCGGCAAGGGTGCGGTCGCACTGAGTGCAGGCTCCCTGACCCTTACCGGCGACGTGAAGATCACCGGAAACTCCGGCGCAAATCTCTATCTTGCCAACGGAAAAACCGTTACGTTGGATAATCTCGGCAGCGTCGCCGAGATCGGCCTGACCACCGAGAGCACGGCAGTCCCCGTGGTGTTCGCCGAGGCCAACGGCACGGATTACACCAGCCGCTTTACCCCGGACAGCGCAGGCTACAGCATCGGCTATAACGCCGCGCAGCAGCTCCAGCTGCAAACCATGACCTATCCCGTGACCTACGCCCCCGGCGCAAACGGCACGGGCGACAGCAAGACGGTGAACAAGGAGCACGACAGCGCTCTGGAGCTGGAGGGTGCGCTCTTTACCCGCCTCGGCTACACGCAGGTCGGCTGGTCGAAGCACGACGGCGGCGAGAAGGACTATTCCCTGAATGCGATTTATGAGCAAAACGAGGCGCTTACGCTCTACCCCGTCTGGGAGGAGCGCAGCGACTATACCGTCCGTATCGTCAACCAGGACGGCTCGACGGTCACGGACTTTGAGAACGTCAAATGGACGGATGAAATTTGGAAGCTCCTGACGCCAAGGCCGACAAGAGAAAATGATGAAAGGCTGCAAGCACTGCTGATCGGCAATAGGAGAGTCATGGGCGGAGAAACCTACGGCGACTTTGCTACGGGCGGCGAGGACAGCCTTACCTTCATTGCTTTTTGGAGCGGCGTTTTCATTGATTACAGCACCATTTCCGTGGGCGATTCCCAGTGGACCGGCTTCCGCTCCGAAGGTACGGAACACTTCTTCAACGAAGATCAGACCGTACAGATCAATACCGCCCATCCGGAGGAACTGTCGTATTTTGAGTACGCCGTCGGCGATCAGTTCTACTCGAATGGCCTAGCTGCGGATGTCCTTTTCAGCAGCGGGCACGATCACTATCCTTATACCGGCGCCTTCAATACGGCATCTCTGAATCTGGAGGAGGGAAAGCCCTATGTGATCTATGCACAGTTGGGGACGAAGCTCCTTGCTCGCTACGGCGTTGTATGCACGGAGAAAATCATCATCGACAAGACCGCCCCGGCGATCACCGGTGCGAAAAACGGCGATGTTTTCTGTGGCGAGGGCAACAAGACCCTCACCGTGACCGATCGGTATCTGAACACCGTGACCGTCAACGGCGTGGCCGTAACGCCCAACGACAAGGGCGAGATCACCCTCGCCGATGCGAGAACCCCGCAGACCGTCGTCGCCACGGACAAGGCGGGCAATTCCACGACGCTCACCGTGACCGTCCATGCGTCCCATTCCTACAAATGGCAGACGGAGAACGGCCAGTATTGGGGCGAATGCGAATTCTGCGGCGACAAGGTCGAAAAGACGAACGTTCCCTCCCTGACCATCACCGCGCCGGATGCCGTCTGCCGCACGCAGGACTTCAAATTCTCTTTCAACCTGCCGGAGGGCTGCACGAATCCCGCCTACAACTATGAGTTTAAATACACTGGTGACGGCGAATCCATCACCCCGGTCGACGGCCTCTGCACGGGGACGATCCCGGCCAAGTACTACAATGCGGAGGAAACCGGCTTCCGCTTTATCGCCTCTGTCACGACGGCGGAGGGCTATCGGTTCAGCGTCTCCAAGAATATCACCCTCCGTGAGCACTCCGGCGGCACGGCGACCTGCACGGAGCAGGCCATCTGCGACCACTGCGGTCAGTCCTACGGCGCACTGGCGGCGCACAGCTTCACGGCAGAAACCGCCGAGGAGCAGTATCTGAAATCCGCTGCGACCTGCACCGAAAAGGCGGTGTATTACAAGTCCTGCGCCGTCTGCGGTACCAGCTCCAAGGGAACCGCCGACGAGGCGACCTTCACGTCCGGAAAGCCACTCGGCCATGACTGGGGCGCATGGACGCCCGACGGGGAGGGCACGCACAAGTGCGTCTGCACCCACGATGCCAGCCATGTTGAAACGGCCGGCTGCACCTACGGCGACTGGAGCACGAATCAAGACAGTCACTGGAAGACCTGCACCGTCTGCGGCGGAGAGACTGAGCGGCTCGACCACTCCGACCCGGACTGCAACCACCTCTGCGACACCTGCGGCATCAAAATGACTGAGCACGACTTCACGGGAGAACTTGCGATCACGGCACTTCTGTACAAGGAAGCAAACTGCCTCTCTCCCGCACTCTATTACAAGTCCTGCAAGATCTGTATGCTGTCCTCCAAGGGCACGGACAGCGAGGCGACCTTTGCAAGCGGGGAGAAAAACCCGGATCGGCACGCCGAAGAGCCGGGTGACTGGCAGCTTGACGGCAACAGCCACTGGAGATTCTACACCTGCTGCCATCTGGAGGTCGATCGCGGCGCACATCAGGGCGGCACGGCCGACTGCCTTGCCCCGGCCCTCTGCGAGGTCTGCCAGCACTCCTACGGCGAGCTTGGCCCGCACCATTTTGTCGATCAGGTGAACGAATACCGGCTGAAGTCCGCCGCCACCTGCACAAGCCCGGCGGTATATTATCAGTCCTGCTCCACCTGCGGCGCGCAGGGCACGGAAACCTTTACCAATGGCGAACCGCTCGGCCATGACTATGGCGCTTGGACATCCAACGGAGACGGCACCCACACCCGCGTCTGCGCTCACGATGCAGCGCACACGGAAACCGAGAATTGCACCGGCGGCACGGCGACCTGCACGCACAAGGCTGTCTGTACGGTCTGCGGCGGCGAATACGGCGAGATGGCAGCACACAGCTTCACTGCCGAAAAAGCAGAGGAGCAGTATCTGAAATCCGCTGCAACCTGCACCGAAAAGGCAGTCTACTACAAATCCTGCGCAGTCTGCGGTACCAGCTCAAAGGGAACCGCCGACGAGGCGACTTTCTTCTCCGGCAATGCGCTGGACCACAACTGGGGCGCTTGGACGCAGAACAGCGATGAAAAGACCCACACCCGAATCTGTAAG
>ERZ772858.1649-NODE-1649-length-20846-cov-3.283632_pt1 | contig 20846 bp, 17 predicted proteins | sample MGYA00512136_ERZ772858 | MGnify/ENA primary metagenome ERZ772858 (study PRJEB29015, sample SAMEA2737726) | human gut metagenome | biome: human gut; feature: human-associated habitat; material: faeces | place: China | collected 2012 ...
TCTTTTAACAGCAAGCCTCTGTTATTCCACAATTCTGTGGGCATTTATTATGCTCTTCCCTCAGGTGTTTGCAGAAATGTTTACTTCCGATTCTGCACTGCTTGGTTTTACTAAATCAGCACTCCGGATTTACTGTGCCTGCCTGCTGCTTTTCGGAATCCAGATCGCATGCCAGATGGCATTTACATCATTCGGAAAAGCAAAGGCTTCGATTGCTGTCGCTGTTACACGTAAATTTATCCTGTTGCTGCCACTGATCTATCTGCTGCCGCATATTCTGACCGGGAACAAGACCAATGCAGTGTATATGGCTGAACCGATTGCAGACTTCCTGGCTGTATCCTTCACGACAGTTTTGTTTACGTTTCAGTTTAGGAAAGTGTTGAAAGAACTTGAGGGGTAGTTGCAAGAGGGCATAAAAAATAATCCCTGGTAGCTGCTAAGTTGCACGAACCATTCCAACGAGCCTTTCAAAGCATCAATTGTGTCAGCAATGGCTTCCACAATTGATTAAGTCTCGTTTCCATCGTGCAAAGACGCATCTACCAGGGATTATTTTTTATTTACGTTATTGACTGAGTTTTACTTCTTTGACCGGGTGTTGAACTGGAGCCATAAACAATGGGATATATATTCAAATAGATTTACTCTTTACACTAATTTAATAGGCTTAGGCCTCCTGACCGTCAGCGAGCCTGGTTTCTTTTTCTGGGAATAATAATGCGAAAATCTTTCTTACCAGTGGACCGGCGAAGCAGAGCTGCCAGAAGAATGCCATTGGGAAGTTGATTGCAGTGGTCTGGAACCAGACGGATATGAACTGGATTCCCGCATTCTTGAAGAGCAGGGTTGCTGCGAGGCTCATAAGTGGACACATTCCGATGATGGATACTACGGAAATGGCGATCACCAGGTGAAAGTTATTATCTCTTTCCAGATTAACAATGGAAAATGCTTTTTTCTTTGCAAATGGTCCGATCAGGAAAAAATCAAGAATGAATGCAATTGGTCCCATAATGACCAGCTCGTGGAATGCATTTAAAAATACCTGGTTGTTCATTCCTCCTACGTTGAGAGCAATGTTGTAACAGATCATGGTATAAACCATCACGAACACCATGATAATTGTGAAAATAACGTCTTGAAATTTGTTTTTTGGCATAAAAATATCCTCCTTCATAATAAGCGTAACAGAAAATGTGTTGTTCGTTCATCATTCCGGAGGAATGTATCGTTTCCAATATAACCGAGATTCTATTCTTTTTTCTATATGGCATATGCCAGACAACGCCATATCAGCAAGGTTTATAATACCTCAACTCTTTAAAAACAGTCAAGTATTTTTTCAGATACATTGAATCATTTTTATCTCTTTTTTCCAAATAAAGAACTCCATACCGTCAGGATCGCTCCTGCAAAAAGAGCCAGATCCGAGAGATTAAAAGTGATATCCGAGAGTTTCCTGTTCTTTGTTTTCAGAGACAGATAATCGACCACATAACCTCTTTTGAAACGGTCATAAGTATTACCAACTGCTCCGCCCAGCATCAGCGATGTTCCAAGCTTTGCCAGTTTGCGTCCTGGTTCTTTCCAAAGAAGGTGCTCCCAGAAAAACAGGATTCCAAGTGCTGCCGCCGACATGCCTTTTACCAGCTTTGGTCTGCAATCCAAATGATTCATCATCAGACCTTTGTTGTGGACTTTGCGATAGATTCCTTTTCCCTTCCAAATCCGGCGTTCTTCCCCGTCTCTTACATTTTCTTCAGTATATTTTTTAATTCCAAGATCGCACCCGGCAACAAAAGCTCCGGTTAAAATGCTCAGGATTTCCATAATTATTCTCCTTTGATGCGCGCGATTTCCTGCTCGCATACCTCTGTCTGTTCTTCACGCTTTTCGATTGCTTCGCAGAGTGCGATAAAATCGGTATCTACCACTTCCCCCTGTTTGAAACGCTCATATACCAATCGTCCGATCTCTGTCATATCCCGCTCGCTGTCTCGCTTCAGACCATAGATCTCATTTTTCTTTTTCTGGATATCGATCGTATCTCCTGCCTTCTTTCCAAGATCATCCACGGTATCTGAAATCCGCTTTCCTATTGTATCAAAAAAATCACTCATTTACTTTTTCCCCTTTCGCATCTGCGTATTTTTCAGAACCGCCTGATCTGCTCAAAAGTACGGTAAAGGTTCAATGCTCCATATCCCCATTCCTGGTTCGGATAATTCATGTCTGTCTTCCGTGAAGCTCCCAATATCAGCAGATTCTTCATCTGTGATGCATCCAGATTCACTCCATGCCTATCCAGCCACTCCATAAAAAGTGCCAGTGCTCCGGAAGTGATCCCAACTGCTATACTGGAACCAGATCTTGCAACAAACTGCCCCTTTAAATTGATCCCTGTCACATTGATCCCCGGCGCAGCAAAATCCGGTTTGATTCTGTTATCTCTAGTATAACCTCTTCCCGAACTGACTGCAATGCTATTTTCCTTTCCATTATAGTACGCTGCACAGACCACCGCCCCGGTATCCCCTGGTTCCATCACCGTATATTCCGGATTTGCACGGATAAAATAGACATTTCCCGTCAGAAACTCTTCCATTGGAAGCCAGATATGAAAGATTCCATTCCCCAGCTCCAGTGTTTCCGGTATAATCTTCCAGATTCCGCTTCCCGGTCTTTCAAACTGAAAAAATGCCAGCTGCGCCCCGGTCGTCTCTACCAGAACCCGGTAATTAAATATTACCCTGGTCTGCTCGAATACAAACACATATTCTCCTATTCCCCGTTTGAGCGAGATCGGTCCTACTGTCTGTCCTGTTGGAGATGCGATAGAAAGAGCCAGAAGATTCGGAAGTTCTGTCCATAGTTCCATCACAAAACCTCTGGTATTATTCCCTACATTAATCTCGACCGGCAGATTATTTTCCTGTTCCAGAATTCCCAGATAATGATGCCTTTTATCTGCCTCGTTGCCACTTCCGGTCACAATCCCGATTCCTTCGCTCGCCGCCACATTTTGCAGATACTCTGACAGGATTGAATATCCTCCATGTCCTCCAAAGCTTGTTCCAACTGCCAGACAGATCACCAATGGTCTTTTCAGCTCTTCTTGTACCTTCTGCAGATAAAAAACCGCCGCTATCAGATCATTTTCCTGATAGCATTCCGCGCCATCCGGTATAAAATAGTAGTCCCGCAGATACTGTTTTGCCTCTTTCAGCTTCACGATCACCATCTCTGCCTCCGGTGCTGCCCCGATAAACAGATTCTCCGGATTTGCTCCTCCGCATGCCACACTTGCAACAAAAGTGCCATGTCCGTCCGTATCAAATGACGGAACGGTTTCCTTGGGATTCTCACTTAGGATTGCCTGATTGATTTGTTCCTTCGTATATTCACTTCCATATCCGATTTCCCGTGGCGCTGTTCCACTTTGTTCTTCCTGATCCCAGATTCGCTGGATCCTGGTCGAACCATCCAGATTTCGGAAAATGGGATCCAGATAGTTGATCCCAGTATCAATGATCCCAACCAGAACTCCTTCACCACTCAGTTCCAGACCAGGTATATTCTGAACCGCAGCAATTCCCGCCTGCTGGATTGCTGCCATATCCAGTGTTGTATAACACTTCGGAACCATTGTATAAGGATAATCGGCAAGTGACTTTTTTCTGTCTTCACTCTGGTCAATATAAAAAAGCTCAAAACCGTATTTCAACGGTATCCGGCATCCGTTTTCCAAAGGAAAGTTTTTCCCAAGAGCACCGGTATCCCTCATCATAAAATCCCTGTATTCTTCCGACAGAATCTTTTCTTTACATTCTTCCTGTGGCATAACAATCCCTCATATATTTTCTTTTGGAAAATATATGAGGGATTTTTCTTTCTTATTACTATGATACTGGACGGTTACGCATTTTGCACTCCATATCCATTCTTTATTCGGTACGTTTCTTTTCAATATCCTCGTAGAAGGAAGTCACTTCTTTTCCTTTTTCCAGGGTACTTACATTCGGACCGCTCTTGAATACGATTTTCAGAAGAATTGGTGTGATGATCGTTGTGATCACTACCACGATGATAACCGGTCCGAGGAAATTGCCGCCCAGCATACCGAGTGCTTCTCCCTTGCTGGCAACGATCAGCGCAACCTCACCACGGGAGATCATTCCGACACCGATTCGTGCACACTGATAATTCTTATATCCACACATCTTCGCACCAAGGGCACAGCCAACGATCTTTGTCAGGATCGCAACAATGGTAAGCGCCACTGCAAAGCCTACAATTGCAGCACTCATCTTCGGAAGTTCTACCTTCAGCCCGATACTTGCGAAAAATACCGGTGAAAGCAGCATATAAGACATGGTATCAAATTTCTTCAACACGAAATCAGATTTACTTGTATTGGAAATGATCAGTCCGGCGATAAATGCACCGGTGATATCTGCAACACCGAAGAATTTCTCTGCCACATAAGCCATCAACAGACAGAATACAAATGCCATAATCGCATGACGTCTGAGTCCCTTTTCCGCCTGATCTGTCCACTTTTTAAATATCTTGTAAAAGATCAGTCCGATCACACCTGCAAATGCGAAGAATGCAACAATCTTCAGTAATACAACTGAAATCTTTACTGATTCATCTGCCATACTTGTTACCAGTGTCAGTGCAATGATACCAAGCACGTCATCAATGATCGCAGCTCCAAGAATCGCATTTCCGGATTTGGTTTTTAATTTACCAAGTTCTTTTAATGTCTCTACCGTAATACTTACGGAAGTTGCTGTCAGGATAACACCGATAAAGATATTCTGCAGAAATACGTTGCAGGATGCATCGGATGCGATCACATCCGGACGGTTAAAGAACATTGCAGTCGCATAACCGCCGATCAGTGGAACGATAACACCTATCAGTGCAATAACGAAGGATGCTTTTCCACTTGCCTTCAATTCCTGTATATCAGTTTCCAGACCTGCACAAAACATCAGCACGATAACACCGATCTCTGCAACGTTATGTATAAAACTTGTCTCTGTCAAGATCCCAAGCATCGCCGGTCCAAGAAGAACTCCTGCAAGAAGTGCCCCTACAACCTGCGGCATCTGTACCTTTCTGGTCGCAAGACCAAGTGCTTTAGTACAAAGTAAAATAATTGCAAGATCCAGTAAATACTTATAAGTCTCCATTCTCTCTCTCTCCTATTTATATCTTGTTTTTTTAGACACATTGTCTAATGTACACCTTTTAATACAATTTTTCAACAAAAAAATACCCGTAAATCTTAAATTTACGGATATTTCCCATTCTATTTTTGTATGATCGCCATGTTTTTTTGATATATGAAGGTTATGATGTTGGGGCAAAAGGTATTTTGACCCCTTTGATACCAGATTGCTACGTGCTTTGCACCCTCGCAATCCTCAGGTTATTGTTATACTTAATGATGCTCAAGCCTTGGTACAGACTGGCTTCTCAGCTCGATCAGCGGTCCTCCGGTTCCTTCGATATATGCCTCCGTGATCGTCACTTCCCCGATGCTGTCATCCTTCGGAATCTCATACATAATATCCAGCATGAATTCTTCAATGATCGCACGCAGTGCACGGGCTCCGGTATCCTTCTTCATTGCCTTTCTTGCGATCGCATGAAGTGCACCATCATCGAATTTCAGATTGACCTCATCCAGTGCCAGAAGCTTCTGATACTGCTTGAGGATCGCATTTTTCGGCTCTTTTAATATCTGAACCATCATCTCTTCATCCAGTCCCTGAAGCGTAAATACGATCGGGAGACGTCCCAGAAATTCCGGAATCATTCCGAAGTTACGCAGATCTTCTGTCGTCACCTTCTCCAGTATTTTCTTATCATGATCATATTTGTCTTTCAGATCCGCTCCAAACCCGATAGAAGAATTCTTCATCAGTCTTTCCTTGATGATCTGCTCAAGATCCGGGAACGCACCGCCACAGATAAAAAGGATATTCTTTGTATTGACTGTAGTGAGCGGAACCATCGCATTCTTACTGTTGGCTCCTACCGGCACTTCCACTTCGCTGCCTTCTAACAGCTTTAACATTCCCTGCTGTACGGATTCTCCGCTGACATCTCTCTGGCTGGTATTCTTCTTCTTCGCAATCTTGTCGATCTCATCGATAAAGATAATTCCCTGTTCCGCCTTATCTACGTCGTTGTCCGCAGCTGCAAGGAGCTTTGATACTACACTTTCAATATCATCCCCTATGTAGCCGGCCTCGGTAAGAGAGGTCGCATCTGTAATTGCAAGCGGCACATCCAAAAGTTTTGCCAGTGTCTTTACCAGATACGTCTTTCCAGAGCCGGTAGGTCCGATCATCAGCATATTGGATTTCTCGATTTCAATCTCATCCATTGTATCCGTTGCCACTCTTTTATAATGATTGTATACAGCAACCGACATTACCTTCTTGGCGTATTCCTGTCCTACTACATATTCATCCAGTTTCGCTTTGATCTTATGCGGAGCAGGAATATCCTTGATATTCAGGATCGATTCTTTTTCTTCTTCCGGCTTTTTCTTTTTCACACGCTGGCTCTTCGGGATCTGTGCATCCATGTCTCCAAATCCCATCATCGGTCCCATGTTCATAAACTGGCTGTAATCCATCCCGCCAAAATTCATATTGTTCATTGCATCAAAGCTTTTTTGCATACAGTCCGGACACACGCAGATATTGTTCGGAAGATCGATCATCTTTCCGGTCACACTCTCCGGTCTGTGACAGATGAAGCAGACCTTTTCATAGCGATCTTCGTTATTTTCTTTTTTGTCTGTATTTTCTACCTCACCGGTTACTTTCTCAACTGTCTTGTCCTTCTGGTCATTTTCTGCCATTGGCTGGTCCTCCTTTTCTCGGTCGTATTCAGACAGATTCCTCTGTCCTTCTTATTCGATTTCCACCCCTGCAAGTTCTATAAACTCTTCCTCTGAAATGATCGGCACTCCAAGTTCTTTCGCCTTTCTGTTCTTGGAAGAAGCAGACTCTACATCATTGTTGATCAGATAATTTGTCTTCTTCGTTACAGATCCGGTCACTTTTCCACCCATCTTCTCAACCAGTTCTTTTACCTCATTCCGGTTTGCAAAATGATTCACGCTGCCAGTGACAACGAAACTCATACCTGCAAACTTCTGTTCTTCTGCCATCTCTTCCGGCTGGATCTCCAGTTCTCCGAGAAGGAGCTTAAATTCCTTTTTTCTTTCCTCTGATATAAAATATTTTACAAATGCCGCCGCAAGCACCGGACCTACCCCCTGGATATTACTCAGTTCTTCTTCCGATGCTCCTGTCATTTTTTCCACATCATTTTTAAAATGGCGGCAGATCAGTTTTGCATTTGCGAGACCGATTCCTGCAATCCCAAGTCCATATACCACTTTAGCAAGTGTTGTGCTTCTCGCCTTATCCACGCTTGCGATCAGGTTCGCATAGGATTTTTCTCCAAAGCCTTCCATCGTCTGAATTTCTTCCTGATAGGAATCCAGATGGAAGATATCTCTGTATTTGTGAATGAATCCTCTCGCAATAAATTTCTCCAGTGTCGCCTCAGAAAGCCCGTCAATATTGAGTGCATCCCTGCTGACAAACAATGCAAAGGATTTGATTCTTTTTGCCTGACACATCGGATTTGTGCAATACAACGACTTTGCATCATTCATCTGACGGATCTCCGTAGCTCCACCACAAACCGGACAGACTTTCGGGATCTCAATATTATCACTGCCGGTCAGATTCTTTGCAATCTGCGGAATGATCATATTCGCCTTATAGACTTCGATCGTATCCCCGATTCCCAGATGCAGCTCCTCCATAATACTTAAATTGTGTACACTTGCACGGCTTACCGTTGTTCCTTCCAGCTCTACCGGTTCAAAGATCGCTACCGGATTAATAAGCCCTGTTCTTGATGGACTCCATTCAATTTCCAGAAGGTGCGTCTCGCGGATCTCATCTGCCCATTTGAAAGCGAAAGAATCACGTGGGAATTTTGCCGTTCTCCCAAGCGACTGCCCATACGCAATGTCATCATATACAAGGACCAGACCATCTGACGGAAAATCATTTTCTACGATCTTTTCTGCAAAAAATGCAACCTTCTCATCCAGTTCTTCCCTTGTCACCAGATAATGCTCCACCACATCAAATCCCTGATGTTCCAGCCAGTCAAGCTGTTCTTTTCTGGAATTGTGGAAATCCACATTTTCTGCACGTACCAGGGTAAATGCATAGAATTTTACGTTTCTCTGTGCCGTGATCTTGTTGTTCAGCTGGCGGACAGAACCACTGCACAGATTCCGTGGATTCTTATATTTTGCATCCACGTCAGCAATTTCTTCATTGATCCGCTCAAAATCTTTGTAACCGATCACCGCTTCCCCTCGCAGGATCAGTTCTCCTTTATACGGAATATGAAGCGGCACATTTTTAAATACTTTCGCATTGTTGGTAATGACCTCACCGACTTCTCCATTTCCTCTTGTAACTGCCTTAAAAAGCTCGCCGTCACGATAGGTCAGAACAATCGTCAGACCATCCATCTTCCATGAGATCACAGCCATCTGGTCTCCGACAAATTCCTTCAGCCTTGCCACTTCTTTTGTCTTGTCAAGAGAAAGCATCGGTGACTCATGACGCTCTTTCGGAAGCTCACTTAATACTTCATATCCTACATTCACCGTCGGACTGGAAGCCATAACGGTTCCCAACTCTTCTTCCAGACCTTTCAGTTCATCATACAGCGCATCATACTCATAATTGCTCATAATTTCCTGCGCATCCTGATAATAAGCTTTTCCGGCTTTATTCAGAAGCTCTACCAGCTCCTGCATCCTTTTCATCTTATCCATATCCAAATCCACACTTTTAATTATTGTTCCACGGTGTCGGCTCTGACTTTGAATCCCTGATCAGCTCATAGAGTTCATTCAGTTCCTGATCCGTAACCTTCCGGTATTCTCCCGGCTTTAAATTACCAAGTTCGATATTCATGATCCGCACTCTCCGCAGCTCCTTTACCTCGTAGCCAAGTGCCCCACACATCCGGCGGATCTGCCGGTTGAGTCCCTGTGTCAGAATGATCTTAAATTTATATTTTCCAAGCTTTTCTACCTGGCATGGTCTTGTAACAGTATCCAGGATCGGGACACCGCCTGCCATCTCCTTGAGAAATTCATCTGTCACGGGCTTATCAACTGTAACTTTATATTCTTTTTCATGTTTATTTGCCGCACGCATCATCCGGTTGATAATGTCGCCGTTGTTCGTCATCAGAAGCAGCCCTTCCGAATCCTTATCCAGACGTCCTACATAAGTAATCCGTACCGGATAGTTAAGGAAACGTACAATACTGTCTCTCTCCCGTCTTTCCTCAGTACAGACAATTCCACGTGGCTTATTGACCGCAAGCACGATCATCTCTTCCTGTCTGGATACCTGCTTTTTCCCAATCCGGACAACCTGCCACGGCTCTACCTTCATTCCGGTCTCTGCACGCACACCGTCAACCGTCACCTGTCCGGCTGCTATCAGTTTATCCGCTTCCCTTCTGGAACATACACCAGCTTCACTTAAATATTTGTTCAGCCGGACCGGTCCTTTATTTTCCGTGTCCAGAAACTGCTTTTCTATTTTATTTGCCATGTTTTTCTCCTGTTAATTCTCATCCAGTACCCCCGCCAGCATCCGATCTTCAATGAATGTATTGGCATTATACAGGAACAGCACATCATCAAACTGTTTATCTGACATCACAGAACTTAATTTACCGGTATAATAACGAGGGTCGATCACAACGATTTCCCGGTAATACGGAGCCAGAAGCGGAAGAAAACAGTTTGCATATGAATCTTTGAACACCAGAAGTCTGCGTTTTTCTGTCTGTGTTGACTGGATATCGATCATTGCATGATTTCCACCGAAGAATACGGAATATTGATCTCTCTCATCCAGTTTGGATGAATCATACATAGAAGCACTCTTTTTCTGTTCTTCCACATAATTGACTGCAACCTGTGGTGCATCCGCACTCTTTGGCAGATAAATATAGATTGGTTCCTTATAATCTGTCTCATATCCACTCTTTGCGGATAACGTTCCGTTAAAAGAATCCGATACCGCATAGGCTTTCATCTTAATTTCTTCACTCTTATCCAGTCCAAGCTGTGTCTTTGCTCCCTGGAATGCATACCATGCACCAAGAGAAGTCCAGTGATGATCCGTGTGATAATAAATTGCTTCATCCTTGTGAGCATCCAATACTTTTTCTGCATCGATCCAGTCATAAGAATCTCCAAGTTCTGCCTTTACACGGCTGATCTGTCTGCTCTGACTGGCAGTCACCGCAAATGCCGGAAGCTTGTCCTCCATAACATTTGCCGCATTCGGAACCAGCATCATATGCATCTGGATATCCGGATAACGCTCTTTAAAATTCTTCATTGCATCCAGATTCTCTTTCAGATCACTTTCATCTGCCACAGCAACATCTTCCATCAGATAATGATCCTTTCCTTTGAAAACACCACCTTCTTCTGTCCTCCCCGCCACACTGTCCGCGAATGTCTTAATTCTTACCCAGGTATCTCTTCCTGCAAACTGATCCGATACATACTCCTCGTACTGCTCCATAAACCTTCCGGAAGCAATTCCGGAAAGAGAAATTTCCGGTTTCTGCGCCAGCATACGCATTTCTTTTTCTGACATCTGCCTGTCTTTATGCATAAGGTTTACTCCGCAGCTGAGAATAAGGACTCCCAGAAATAAAAACGCACATACTGCCTGGATCTGTTTTTTCCCTCCTGGCAGAAAATACTTTGTTCTGTTTTTTTGTTTATTATTCTTTCTTTCTACCATTGTCTTTCCTTAAAATCTAAAATATAAAAATGGATTGTAACTTTCTGTCACCAGATATGCCACACACAGCACAAACAGTCCTGTCATCAGGCAGCCTGCCAGAACCGTATGTGGTCTTTCCTCATTAAATACCAGCCGCTTTCCGAGCAGATGCATAAACGGTGTACTTCCTATGATCCCTGCCACCCAGAAGAGCCAGTTTCGCATGATCAGATACAATGCCTGGCTATCCATAAATCCGGTTGCACCCTGTCCGAACATATTGCCGATCCAGGTAAGTGCGCTTCCGAGTGTCGGGCTGAAGAACAGTACCCAGCCGAGCATGACCAGAATCATTGTGTAAAGTGTCTGGACTGCCTCCGGCAGCTTTGCAAGTATTTTTCCTGTAAAATATTTTTCAGTAATGAGGATCACTCCGTAGAAGAGCCCCCATGCTACAAAGTTCCAGCTTGCCCCATGCCAGAGACCGGTCAGGAACCATACGATCAGAAGATTCAGTAAATGCCGCGGAACCGTTACCCTGTTTCCTCCAAGCGGAATATACACATACTCGCGGAACCATGATCCCAGCGAAATATGCCATCTTCTCCAGAACTCGGTAACACTTTTGGAAATATACGGATAATTGAAGTTCTGCATAAACTCAAATCCGAACATCTTTCCAAGTCCGACTGCCATGTCCGAATAACCGCTGAAATCGAAATAAATCTGGAAAGTGTAGGCAAGACATCCAAGCCACGCAGTCACTACTGACATTCCATCCATCGCCGCGATATTTTCATAAATCGAACCAATCGTATTCGCCAAAAGCACCTTCTTTGCCAGTCCCATCACAAAGAACCAGGCACCGTATCCAAACTTCGTCAGTGATTCCTTTCTTTCACGCAGTTGTCTCTCCACATCTGCATACTGTACGATCGGACCTGCGATCAGCTGTGGGAACATTGTAACATAGGTTCCGAAATCAATCAGATTTACCTGTACGTCTACATTTCCCCTATATACATCAATGATGTAAGACAATGTCTGGAAAGTATAGAAAGAAATTCCGATTGGGAGCTCCAGTTTTCTATATGGAATATAGAACGGAAGGATCGCATTTAAATTTGTCACGATAAATCCGTAATATTTGAAAAATCCAAGAATAAACAGGTTTACAACGATCGTAAAGATCAGACTGCGCACCTGCGATTTTCTTCCTGCTTTTAATGCAATGTCCATTCCGCAAAAATAATTGAACAGAATGGAAATCAGCATCAGGAAGATATAGACCGGCTCTCCCCACGCATAAAATATGAGGGAAGCGATCAAAAGTACCACATTTTTTACCTTACGCGGCACCAAATAATATACCAACAGTGTAATTGGCAAAAATGTAAACAAAAATACCAGACTACTAAATAACATAACTTTTTCGTTTCCTTTTATCTACTTCAGGCTCTTTGTAAACGCCTTTTCTACAGTTTCAGCTTTTGGTGAAATAACAAAAAGCACATATGTACCTTTCGTCTTAATGATCGAAGCATCCAGAAGCTTTACCTGCTCGGCCCCATATCCTTCAAAATTATCGAGCTGTGTCTTTTTTCGCTGTTCTGCGGCTTTCTCAACTGCCTCAGCCTCATTCTCGTCCTTTGTTTTCACCAGAAGGAGCTCGTTGACTCCCATTGTTTCATTCGTATAATACAGTGTTATATCTTCATAATCCTTTGGATTGATCCCATAGAATCTCTTGATTTCCTGGGTTCCGGCAAGTGTCATGTTCTTGTCATCTGCCGCATCCACAGCCGCTTTCTGTACATCTGCAAACGGTGTATCGCTGTCTCCCTTAGACTGAAAGATCAGACCGATATAGATAAGCAAAATAATTACCATCCCAGCTCTGATATTACGCAGAACTGTAAATTCCCCTTTTTTCTTTGTCATATTCCGGCCACCTCCGCCATATGTTCTGCCCAGATTGGATAATACTCCGCCTTCATATGCTCGCCATCCTGCTCATAATACTCATCTTTTACGATCTCTGTATTATCGATAAATGTAATTCCTTCTTCATCACACATTGCTTTAAGTGCGGTATTATAATCCGGAATCTTGGCATAAACCGGCTCTTCTTCTTCTTTTTGAGCGGAAACAGGAAGAACACAGTTGATATAGAGCACTGCATCGGGCATCTGCTCACGCACATTTGCAAGTACCGCTTTGTATTTTTCAATAAATGCATCTGTATCTCCATCTGTTCCGGAAATGTCATTCAGTCCAAGTGCCAGAAAGAGGACTTCCGGCTTTAACTCTGCTGCTGTCCTGATCAGATCACCGGTCTGATCAAGGTGCATTCCTTTTTCCGCTACAACCTTAGAAGTATCAAGCACATCATATACGGTAAAACCGGTTGTGATCGAATCTCCGAGAATCACCGCATGCGCAAATTTTTCGGACAACGGACGGTTCTGCCAGTCCTCTGTCGCCTGTTTTTCTTCTTTCTCAATATTTGAAATTTTGGTCTCCACCTCAGATACATCTGCTTTTTCAAGCTTCTTGATTGCTTTTACTCCTGCTGATGTATTCACCTTATCTGTTCCAAGATGCGAAAGACCAATACTTACGATTACCGTCAGTACAACAACCGCTCCTGCAATTTCCATCAGAACTTTTTTTCTTCTTTCTTCTGCCTGATTTTCTTTCTCCATCGTTCTTTTCTTCATGCTATGCATCCTATCTTTTATTAAAATATGAGTTTCATTTTCATTGAATCATGTGATAAATACTCTAACCTATTCATTTTACTTTCTTCTATTATAAAAGTCAAATCTTTAATAATGCCAAAATCACCAAATGTGCAGGGTAAAACACGTAAAAAAAATACTTTTTCACAAGAAAATGTTTCTGTGATTTTTTTCCGTTATAAAATACCAAAACACAGCCTCCCGCTGCCAGTACTGCAATCATTGCCCCTGCTCCAGCTGCGATTCCTGCAACTCCCGGAAGTTCTGCTGTCACCGTAATCCCCAGAACAAGTGCTGCAATAAAAAAAGCCTTTTTCCGGCGCTTTGGATCCTTTCCTGCCCGGTAAAACCAAAGCGTATACAATGGAGCCAGAATTGCCCAGTCACAGATACTGCTTACTGCTATAATTCCCAGTACAACCAGACTTTTCTTTCCCGGATCTGATATTTTTTCCTCTGCGATCATCAGACACAGGCACAGAAAAAGTGTAAATATCATATTTAAAGTATACCACGGTGCCAGATGATTCCGCGCAAATGCCAGATAATACGGAAGCTGTGAAATGACAGCAAAGATCAGCAGTCTTCCGGCATATTTTTTTACTGACCTTGTATAACGGTATCCTTCAACCAGAAACCAGCACATGACCGGTGCTGTAAAATAACCGATATCCTTTAGCGCTTCGCAGGCAAAGGTTCCTGGTTGCAGAAATATATTTGCAACGTGATTGAGCAGCATAGTAAACACTGCAATGTATTTGATCTGATCCCGGTTTAATTCTATTTTCATCTTGTTATCCATCCTTTTTCTTTTCCGTATTGTATCAAATTCTTATGCATATCTCAAGATTTATGCTATACTGATACTATTACACTGATGACGGGAGGAAGTCTATGCTTATTTTTTCTCTGGATACAAAAAAATGCATGAACGCACTTTTACTGCATCCTGCATTTGATTCCTTTTTATTTATTGAAGGAGATATCACAACTTTTAATACCTTTCAATTTAACGGACGACTGAAAAAAGATTTCTTCAGTGCTGAAGAAAAAGAAGCTCTGGATGACCGGGAATATGCTCTCTGGAAGGAACTTCGCGAGTTTTGCCTTTCTCTGATCAAAGGAAAGCGTACTCCGCTGGGATTTCATTTTGTTCTTTCTATGTCAGCACCGAATATTGCACGGCTTCTCGAACAGGAACATCTTTCCTTTGCTCCGGCAGATGTGCAGGGACTGTACCTGAATTTTAAATATGACGGGACAAAACTTAGCTGTACGACAGGAACATCTATGAACCTGTTCACGCTGGACAAATCACTGGAGCAGGCATGGGACAAGATGGCGCAGCGGATTTTTGCGAAGTACGAGATTCCGTTTGAGGTTGAGTAAAATTTTGAAAATAGTGATGAGACAAAGAGCATAAAATACTGTATGCAGTATTTTATGCTCTTTGTCTTTCTACCTCGTTGGCAAAATTCTTACACAATACCTCAACTCGGAATTGCAAGAGGACGGTCGGCGGGTTCCGGAAAATCCGGAACCTTGGACCTGGTTCTGGGTAAATTCAGATATATGTTCCGTTTCTTATACGTGGGTAATGATTCCTGTCAGTAATTCCTGGAATTGCTCAGCCACCCGGTCGGCGGTTTGTTGAACTTCCTGGTGGTTCAAATGTTGTGATGTCATGCCGGCGGCGAGGTTGGTGATACAGGAGATGCCACAGACTTCGATTCCCATGTGGCGGGCAGCGATCGTCTCGCAGGCGGTGCTCATGCCTACGGCATCAGCCCCACAGGTGCGGTACATACGGATTTCTGCCGGAGTTTCATAAGATGGACCGGTAAGCTGAAGGTATACACCTTCTTTCAGAGGAATGCCGAGTTTTTGGGCTTCTTTCTTTATGATCTGCTGCATCCGTTTACTATAGGCTTCACTCATATCCGGAAAACGGGTTCCAAGTTCTTCAACATTGGCACCGATCAGTGGATTAGGGATTCCACTCATAATCTGGTCTGTGATGAGCATGAGATCGCCCGGATGGAATCCGGTATTGATTCCGCCTGATGCATTGGTAAGAATCAGCTTCTTTGCGCCTAACATTCCCATCAGCCGCACCGGAAGCACCACATCTGTTACCGGATACCCTTCATAATAATGCACACGTCCCTGCATGATCACAACCGGAACTTCTTTTACATAACCAAATACAAATTGTCCCTTATGTCCCACAACTGTCGACACCGGAAAACCTTCAATTTCTGTATATGGAATGATCTGTTCTATCTTGATTTTTGATGCGTATTCGCCAAGACCGGAGCCCAGAATCACTGCCACTTCCGGTTTAAAATTCGTTTTTTGGAGAATGCTTTTCCGGCATATTTCCAGCTTTTCATAAATTTCATTGCTCATACAGAATTCCTCTTTTCTCTTATTCTTCAGAGTCAATCCTCTCTGTTTGTAGTTTCTTTATTTCAGCATTTTGCAAATTTTATCTTTTATAGAATCATCGGCAAATGCAGTATCAATTGCATTTTTCATCATCTGAAGGATTTCTTCGTCCCGAATTCCATAATTTTTCTGAATAAATTCCAGTTCTTTCGTAAGGCTGGTGTTACTCACCGTTCGGTTATCTGTGTTGACCGATACTTTTAAGCCTGCATCCAGAAATTCCCGCATCGGATATTCCGCCATGCAGTTTACAGATTTGGTCTGTAAATTGCTGATCAGACACATCTCGATACCAATATCTGCTTTTTTTGCCATTTTCCGGATCTCCTGGTTGCCACGCATCGCGATCCCATGCCCGATCCTTCCAGCTCCCACGTTTATCGAATCTATGACATTCTGTGGATTTCCACATTCTCCGGCATGGAGTGTAAATGGCATTCCCATCTTCTTTGTCTCTGTAAAAATATCCATAAATTCAGACATCGGATACAATGCTTCTGCTCCTGCAAGATCTGCTGCACAAACTCCGGATCCCAGATATTCTCTTGCCGTCTTGATCATCCGCATATTATCCTCAGTGCTGTGATGTCGCATTGCACAGATGATCACACCATACTCGATTCCAAAATCTTTTTTCCCCCGCTCCATTCCGCTGATCACTGCTTCGATCACCTTCCGGCTGTCCATCTTTTTTGTCTCTGACAGAAGCGGAGCAAAACGGATCTCCGCATAACAGACATTTTCTTCGTTCATCTGGGAGAGCAGATCATACGCAGCTCCGGAAAGTCCCTCTTCATCCATAATACATCTGCCGGGAAGGTCAAATTTTTCCAGATATTCATTCAGACTTGTACAGTTTTCTGAAACACTGAGTTCTTCAGGTCTTACAGTTCTTCCAAGCCTTTTTTCAATAAATGATCTGCTAAGAGAACCGTCCAGATGACAGTGAAGCTCAATCTTTGGTAATTCTTTCAAGGTTTCCTGTGTCATTTTTCATTCCTTCTCTTTTTCCTTTTCTTCAAAAATCTTCTTTTGGAGTCTGAGTCCTTTCTCATTCTGTAAGATTGGATGGTCCGAAACCTTTTGGCAACATTTCTTTCAAGGTATAGATATCATATTGCTTTGCATCTATTGCAAGAATGATCTGAAATGTCTCCGGATCGCAGAATTCCATCATGACCTGCCTGCATACTCCGCACGGCGGTGCATACTCTGTCACAACACCGCCCTTTCCCCCTACAATACAGATTGCATCAAATTCTTTTACTCCTTCGCTGACTGCCTTGAAAAATGCGGTACGCTCCGCACAGTTTGTCGGTGTATAAGCCGCATTTTCAATATTGCATCCCGTATATATCCGTCCATTCTTTCCAAGCAGCGCAGCTCCCACTTTAAAGTCAGAATAAGGGGTATAAGAATATGCAAGCTGAGAAAGCGCGATTTCTATCATTTTTTTAATTTGTTCTTTTTTCATTCTCTTTTTTCCTGCTTTTTCTTGCTAAATAAGTTCATTCAGAATCGAATGCCCGATCGTTCCTTCCGGCATTTTTACACCAAAATTATCTGTGACCGTTGCCCCGATCACTGCAAAGGTATTTTCCTCCATAATCACGCCACCCTCATCCATCTTTTTGGAATACGCCAAAAACGGTACATATTCCCGTGTATGATCGGTTCCTGTGTAGGTCGGATCGTTTCCATGATCGGCGGTAATAATAAGAAGATCATCCTCCCGCAGATCATCCAGCAAAATTCCAAGATTTTTATCAAATCTCTCAATCTCATGTCCGTAGCCAACCGGATCGCGCCGGTGTCCCCACTGTGCATCAAAATCAACCAGATTTACAAAGCACAGTCCGTCAAAATCTTTTTTGCAAATCTCAATGGTCTGCTCCATTCCATGCACGGAGCTGTTGGAATGATACGATTCTGTGATTCCTTCCCCGCAAAAGATATCATGGATCTTTCCGACTGCGATCACATCCTTTCCCGCATCTTTCAGTGCGTCAAGTGCAGTCTTTCCGGTCGGCTCAAGTGCATAATCCCTGCGGTTGCTGGTTCTTTTAAATTCACCTTTTTTCTTTCCTACATACGGTCTTGCAATGACTCGTCCCACGCGCCATTCATCCTTCATCGTGATCTCTCTTGCGATCTCACAACACCGGTACAGATTTGCCAGATCAAATGTCTCTTCATTTCCACAAATCTGCAATACAGAATCCGCAGAGGTATAGACAATCATTGCACCTGTTTCAATTTCTTCTTCCCCAAGTTCTTCAATGATCTTTGTTCCGCTCTCACTACGGTTTCCAATCACTTTTTTCCCGCAACGTTTTTCCAGTTCTGCGATCAGTTCCGGTGGAAATCCATGTTCGGTAAAGGTTTTAAATGGTTTTTCTGTATAAATTCCCATCATTTCCCAGTGTCCGGTCATCGTATCTTTTCCGTTACTCGCCTCTTTCAGCCTGGTAATTTTTCCAACCGGATTCTCGATTCCATACATCTTTCCTCCGGTATGCAGATTCAGCATACCAAGCTTCTGAAGATTTGGAATCTCCAGTGTTCCCATTCTGTCTAAAATATGACCAAATGTATCTACATCCCTGTCACCGAATTTCTCAGAATCAGGCATTGCGCCAATTCCGAGCGAATCCAGAACGATCACAAAGATTCGTTTATATATTGTTTCTTTCATTTACCGCTCCTCTTTGATCAACTTTCTGATGGCTTCCACTGCCACCTGTACTGCCATATCTGTATCATGTACTACCGGATTTTCAAGTCCCAGTTTTTCTCTTTCCTGATTTGCCATTACAAGGAAACACGCACCCACGCGTACATGAAGCTTTGCTGCCACAATGTAAAGTGCTGCCGTCTCCATCTCTGATGCCAGACATCCCAGTTTCTTCCAGGCTTCCCATTTATTGATCAGTTCATAACCTGCCGGCATCTTCTCCGGCTCATGCTGTCCGTAAAATGCATCTTTTGACTGTACCACTCCGGTATAAAATTCACAGTCCTTTTCCTTCGCAGCACTGACCAGTGCGTTCACCACCATAAGGTCTGCCACTGCCGGATATTCGATCGGCGCATATTCTTTGCTAGTCCCTTCCATTCTGACGGCACCCGTAGCAACTACTATATCCCCACTTTTTACTTCCGGCTGTATCCCACCGCAGGTTCCAATCCGTACAAACGTATCAGCTCCACATCTGGCTAATTCTTCCATCGCAATTGCTGCTGATGGTCCCCCAATTCCGGTAGATGTGACACTTACCTTTACGCCATCTAAAGTTCCTGTATAAGTGATAAATTCCCGGTTATCCGCAATCATCACCGGATCTTCAAAATACTGTGCTATTTTTTTGCAGCGTTTTGGATCTCCCGGGAGAATGACATAACGGCCGACTTCCCCGTTGGCCACCTGAATATGATATTGTCTGCTTATATCCTTTGAATAATTCTTCATCGTATCCACCGCCTCTCTTTTGTTATATTATACTATAAAAGACCAGGAAGTTCACCAACACTTTGTGAAAAGTATTTCCAAATACAGCAAAAAAGCCTGACCATTCAGACCTTTTCGCATAAGCGAAAATGGGAATCTGAATGGTTCAGGCTTTTCCGGGTATCTACAGCAAGATTATTTTGCCAATTTCATCATAATTTCATTACTGCGTTTCACAAATTCTGTCATCTCTTCCGGGCTGAGTGGCTTGTGTGCCAGCATTGCCAGGTCATATAACTGATGGCAGAACATTTCTGTATTTTCGCCATCTTTATGTGCTACAACATATTCTACCAGCGGATGATTTGCATTCAGGATCAGGGTTGCATTTGTTCCGAACATAGACGGATCCATGCCTGACATTCCATACATCTTCATCATTTCCTGCATACGGCGTGATTCTTCGGAAAGTGTAATCATAGATGCCACATTTTCATCTTTCATCTTTTCCACTTTTACTTCCAGTTTGTCATTGCCAAGTGCTTTGCGGAAGATTTCGACCAGACTGTCAGTTTTTTCTTTGAATGCTTCTTTTTCTTCTTCAGATACATCTTCTTTGAAGTGATCAGTCAGATCTGCATCGATTCTCTGGAACTTGATATGTTCGTTCTTCTGCTCCATCTGAGTAATAAATGGAGAATCAATATTATGTGACAAGATCACTGCGTCCAGTCCCTCTTTTTTGAACATATTGATATACTGGCTCTGCTGCTGTTCATCTGTTACATAGTAAATTGTTGTCTTCTCTGTTTCTTTCTTTTCTGCTGACTGCTCTGCATTTTCACCCTCAGTCTTTTCCTCCGGTTCTGCTTTTCCGCCATTTTTTTCGATGCATTCTTTGAGTGTCATATACTTGTGATCCAGGTTCTTGAACAGAACATAATCGCTCATCTTCTCGCAGAATTTTTCATCTTTCAGGCAGCCGAATTTGATAAATGGGCTGATGTCATCCCAGTATTTCTCATAGTTTTCTTTATCTGTCTTGCACATTCCTGAAAGCTTGTCAGCAACTTTCTTGGAAATGTATTCGGAGATCTTCTGTACGAATCCATCATTCTGCAGTGCGCTTCGTGATACGTTAAGCGGCAGATCCGGACAATCAATGACTCCTTTTAATACCATCAGGAATTCCGGAATAACTTCTTTGATATTGTCTGCGATAAATACCTGATTGTTGTACAATTTGATGGTTCCTTCAATGGAATCGTATTCGGTATTGATCTTAGGGAAGTACAGGATACCCTTTAAGTTGAAAGGATA
>ERZ772858.1670-NODE-1670-length-20627-cov-7.569026_pt1 | contig 20627 bp, 25 predicted proteins | sample MGYA00512136_ERZ772858 | MGnify/ENA primary metagenome ERZ772858 (study PRJEB29015, sample SAMEA2737726) | human gut metagenome | biome: human gut; feature: human-associated habitat; material: faeces | place: China | collected 2012 ...
AGGCACCGGATTCTGATTCCGGCATTCGAGGGTTCGAATCCTTCTTCCCCTGCCACCTCGCTGAATCTTATGCTGCAGGGGAATCGCCAAGCTGGTTAAGGCACCGGATTCTGATTCCGGCATTCGAGGGTTCGAATCCTTCTTCCCCTGCCACCTCGCTGAATCTTATGCTGCAGGGGAATCGCCAAGCTGGTTAAGGCACCGGATTCTGATTCCGGCATTCGAGGGTTCGAATCCTTCTTCCCCTGCCAAATTTCGTATGCCCATAGGTGCCTGTGAGCGCCCTAACCTCCCGAAAGTTCGATTTTTCTTTTCTTTTCTGAGCTTTTCTATCCAACTTTACAATTTATTGCATACTTCATTGAAGGCCCTCCAGTGCCCTTCAATGCCCTTTAAAGCCTATGAATGCCCGTGCTTTTAGGTATCCGTTTAGGTAGCTTTTTGAGTTCTATTATCTTTTCATTTCGGGATACCTAAACATGCCAAAAATAAGTAAGACTTTAAGTGAGAAACAAATTCAAAGCATAGTAACAAAAGCCATTGATGGAACATATGCTATCGGAGGCGTAGAGGGCTTATGCATCCGCATAAGAGACAATAAATGTAAATTTGTCCTCAGATATACGTTGGATGGCACCCGGCATGTCCTGACGCTGGGGGACAGATCCGTATTATCACTCTCTGCTGCTAGAAAAATTGCTCTTGAAAAGAAATTGTTGATTGTGAAAAATCAAGACCCAGTTGCAATAAGGAAATTGGAACGATCATCAAAACAAACACAACAACCAAGAAAAAACAAAAACTTTGAATTTGTAGCCAAACAATTTATTGCTGAACGCCAAAAAAACGGTTACTGGCGTTACAACCGAAAAAATGGTGCGCTGCAAAGCATGCGGCTGTTGGAACGGTACGCTTTCCCAAAAATTGGTCAATTGAGTGTCAATTCTCTAACGTCAGAGATAATTTGGGACTTTATTAAGCCTATTTGGACAACAAAAACAAACACAGCTCAAAAACTCTTAACTTTGGTTCGTCAAATATGTAACTGGGCTATCGCACATAATATTCGTCGGTTCAAAGACAACCCTGCTGATTTGAAGACATCTCTAGGAGTCTTATTAGAACCGCTCAAATATGCCAGGAAACCTAAGCAAAATCACGCAGCTGCCAGCGTCGAAGATTTGCCGGAAATTTTTGCTCGCCTTCATAAACTGAATTCCGTTTCAGCTAAGGCTGCCGAATTTGCGATTCTCACGGCTGCAAGATCTTCTGCTGTGAGATTTGCAACGTGGGATGAATTCGATTTAGAGGAAGGAATCTGGAGGATTCCATTAGAACACGACAAATCAAAACTTCAAAAAAGGGACCGAACGATCTTTCTCAGTAAAGAAGCCATCGCTCTATTAAAAAACCTCTGTCGTTTTCCGGAAAGTTCGCTCGTATTTAATGGCTATAAATATAAGCCATTAGCAGATATGGCCCTTCTTATGGTTTTACGGCGTTTGCATAAAATCAGAAAAAAAGAAAACCACATCGGTTGGATCGACCACGCCAAAACAAGACTCTTGGGAAAAGAATGCATTATCACTATCCACGGTACAGCCAGAGCGACGTTTAAAACCTGGGCAAAATCTGATGTTTTCAAAAACAATCGTCGTTTTGATCAAGAAGCGGTCGAACTATGTCTCCTGCACTCAAAGAATGACGGTTATAACGGTGCCTACGACCGAGCAATTTTGGCCCGGGAGCGAAGATTCATCATGAAAGAGTGGGCCAAATATTGTTTTTCAAAAACGGCTTGATGAAAAGTTTCACCGGTGAAACTTTTCATCTCATCCCCTATCAACCTTTGCACTAAATTTCATGCTTAAGAACAAGATACTTCATGTCCGCCTATCTGAAGAAGACGCCCATAGATGGTTTAAATTAGCAAAAGCTCAGGGTGTCACCTCCTCCGTCCTTTCCCGAAGGTTAATACAAACTTTTTTAAATGATCACTCGCAAACTGAAAATTTTCGAGAACTTGAACCGATCGAACCTACTAAATCAACATCAAGGAGAATTTTAAAAATCCGTCTTACCGAAAATGAATATTTCAACTTTTCCAAAGTTTCCAAACAGTTATGTATGAGCAACCAGGAATGCTTAATAAGAGTTGTTAGAGCTTTTCTTATGAATGGGTATGTAATCTCTGATAATGAAAGCGACGCCGTCAAATTGTACGTTCAGGAACTAAGAAAAATTGGTGTGAACCTTAACCAAATTGCCAAGAGAATCAATGAGGCTGCCGCAGTGGAAGTTTCATCTGACCTCGTCAGAGCAGCCCTATCAGAGATTCATGCAGTAAAAGAAAAAATTCGAATTCAAGAAAACCAAATAGAAAACTTTTTAAAGCAGACTCGTGGACGTTCAAAGATAGACCTTCAAATTTAAGGCTATCTGGGACAAATTTTTCGTCATCTTTTATCAACTCGTTTCACTAGAGATAATTATGAAAACCTCTACAAGGATCACTCTTGTCAAACGTGTAGCCGATGGCTTTGAAAAGCTCAGTATCGGTGCCTTGGTACTTGGCTTATTTCAATTCAACTACTATGCTATAGCTGTAGGGATTAGCTGTTTTTTAATTTCATTGACTCTTACCTATATTTCGGAGGAATTCAAATGAACGGAGTTTGGCTTTTGTTTACGGTCTTCTGTATTGCTCTAGCTGCATTTGGGTTTTATCTTGCTTTTACCCTAAAAAATAAACATCGTTAGAGCCCTAAAATTATGCTCTCAAAAGACAGCTTTGTTTATTTATTCTTATCTCTCGACTACTTAGCTTTCAAATAAGCTACAACGAACCAAAGTAATGTAGCTTAGCCCTCGAAAAGTTTCCCCACTGAAACTTTTCACCGATTCCGATTTTGATTCCTTCAGCAGTTATCCATAATCCGTTTACAAGGATTGTGGGCAACTGCTCTGACTGCTGAGAGTTGTCCTCATTTTCCGAAGATGAACGCTTGTCCTCGAAACTGGCCGTAGTGGACCGAGGAAAAATTGTGGGCAACTCGAGGCTCGAAAAGTTTCACCGGTGAAACTTTTCATTCCCCGAAATTGAAAATTTCGACCGCAAAGCGGTGGGCAGGATAGCCAAAAATCTTCAGATTTTTGACCTTCGTTAGAAGGTGCGTTGCATTTTCGCGGCCTAAATGTATACATTTGGGCCCAAAATGCGATCCTGCCCTAGCACTCTCCTCCCCCGTTCAGCAGTTATCCATGATCCGTTTACAAGGATTGTGGGTAACTGCTCTGACTGCTGAGAGTTGTCCTCATTTTCCGATGGTGAACGCTTGTCCTCGAAACTGGCCGTAGTGAATTGAGGGAAAATTGTGGGCAACTCGAAGCTCGAAAAGTTTCACCGGTGAAACTTTTCGCCGATTCCGATTTAGATTTAAAGAAAAAGGAAGAGACTGCTATCACAGTTACTCCTCCTTTGTTTATATTTAGTTCTTACGCTTCTGAGAAACAGAGCAAATTATTTTGTATTTAGTGCGTCTTTAAAAAGTTTTCCTGCAACAAATTTCGGCTGAATCGAAGCTGGGATTTTAAGTTCTGCACCTGTTGCAGGATTCCGACCAACTCTAGCTTCGCGCTTGGCTGACTTAAAAGTGCCAAAACCCACCAAAGCCACTTCATCGCCGGATTTTACGGTTTTGATGATTTGACCCATCAGTGCTTCCAAGACCTCTTTGACATCAGCTTTAGGTTTGCCGGAAACTTCTGCTACGGCAGTTACTAATTCAGTTTTATTCATTTATTTCTCCAAAATAATTGAGACAGGACTGACTTATTTTACCCAATCGGTAGAGCGCGACATATTTCTTTTCGCTGCGTTTCGCTGCGATAGTCGTACATAGAAGTAGTATTGACTGAAGCGTGACCCATAGCCCGCTGCAAAACGAATACATCACAACCATTCGCCAGCATCGTTGTTGCAAACGTTCTTCTAAGATCATGAGGCTTTACTTTTCCCAAACCAGCCAAGGTCGCTCTTTTTTGAAGTATCCGATAAATTGAACCGGAGAGCATTTCTTTGAAAATGAAGCTGTCTTCTTTGGCTCCGGGGCAAACTCTAGGGAAAAAGACTTCCTGCCCCACTCCTCGAACTTCAACCCATTTATCTATCACCGAGTCCAACGTTTTAGGGAGAAAAACGATTCTTTCTTTGTTTCCTTTGCCGATGAACGTAAATGATCTCCGGCTACAATCCCAGTTACTCATCTTCAAGGACACAACTTCAGCCCTTCTGAGGCCGCAGCCGAACATGAGCGCAAAGATGGCTTTATCTCGAACGCCAGCCTTAGTGCCGTCTTCACAGGCGTTCAACAATGCCCTGCACTCTTTCGCATTAAGACTTCTACCTTTCGGTAATCGCTGGTATTTCACTGCTTTAATAGCTTGAATTTTTAAATACGCAGACTGGGGCAAATAGTCTTGTGACCAGGCTGCCTTCGCGACCGCCTTAAATGCATTGAGATAAAGATTAACAGTTGCACCGGAACAATTTCTTGCAGTTAAGTGTTTTTTGATCAATGTCCAGTGGCTTGTCCTCAGTTTTGACCAATCAATCAATTCGTAATTTTCATGTCCAAGAACCCTTGCAATATTTTTTATGCAGTTTTGCATTGTTATCGAAGAACGACGGGAGCCGAGGGACGATAAATACAACTCGACCGGATTCTTCTTCCAGCCAGTGGATGCAGTTGGTATAAAAAGCATTTTGCACCTTATCCAAAGTTAAATTGCCAAAATAATCGCAAAGGAGTACTTCTGATGTTCTCTTTCATGAAAGAAAAAACTTTGCTTTGAATGCCTGAAGTAAATCGTCACGCTGCGTAGTCGTGAGATTGACGCCGGTAACAACGACTCTCCCTCCGGTAAACGTTGCGTGGTCAATCAAAGACTGAGCAACGGTTCCGGGAACATAGTGTCTGAAGAGATCCGTTAAAGAAGTTTTGACTTCTTCCGGCAGAGCGGCTTGCAAACTGACCGTTGATAGCGCAGTTCGTCCTTGACTGCCAAGTGAATCAAAAATATTGGCCGCATTATTCGTCTGAAGCGTGCCGGAGGAGTTCAGACGCCCGTTGGGGGCAAATTCAAATCCGTTTTGGAAGCTCACTGCACCGCTGTTGTTAAGGCTGCCGGAAATTGCATAGTGAGCAGTTTCAGTCCAGTTTCCCCGGTTGTTCAGTATGCCGGTAGAAGTAAGATTGCCTCTGCTGGTGACATTGCCAGTTAGGGTCAGCGTCCCGGTGTTACTCAGGAAACCGTACAGATTGGCATGACCGATAGTGAGGTTGCCGGAATTGGCCGTCGTGCCGTTGGACTGTGTGAAATTTGTGACGGACAAGCTACCGGCATTACTTATGGCGCCGTTTTCTTTGTTAATTGTTTCGATGCTGTAACTGCCTTTTTCAATAACAAAGTTTCCTGCTTTCTGCGTAATAAGCGCCCGGTTCGCTAAAGCTCCGCCAGAGAGGATCAATGAGTCTCCAATTGAAAACTTCCCGATTTTTTGGCCGATGACAATGGAATCAGCCGTATCGAGGCTGCCCCCGTTTAAGCGCACGGCGCCTGAGAAGTGGTAAATGTTGTTGGCGGTTTGCTGAAAAGTCCCCGCTTCTTGGTAGAGGTTCCCGAAGTTTCCAACAACGGACTGACCTCCGAGCATCCTGAAAATACCGCTGTTTCGAATATTGGCGATATTCATTTCAGAATTAAGATTGATTGGGCCGTAGATATTGTCGGAATTGTTCTGGAAAACGCCACTGGCCCCAACAGTAAGCGTATCAGCAACGGTAACATAAGCCTCGCTGGACGAATTATGGTAAGTTGAGCGGTCTCCGACGTTAACCGTCCCATTAACGTTCAAGTTTCCATTAACAATCAAAGTTCCTTTTGCCGGAGTTGAGCCCTGATTGTTTTGCGCTATAGAAATCCAACCATCGTTTGCCACGGTGAAGTCTCCGTTGACAGTCAAGGTTATGTCCGGAAAAGTTTCGTCGCTGCGATTGGTGCAGCCGATATACAAATACTGGGGCCCCTGAGACGCAGAATGGTAGAGGTTTCCATTGACGGTTACATTGTCATTGAGGGCGCCGTATCTATTTTGGCTTCTGATTTGATTTGTCCCGACGTCTCCGCTCAATACCTCCAGAGCGTTAACGTTACTTGAGACAAAGAAAGGAGCAAAAGCCACAGAAATTAGCAGTGCTTTACCGGCATTTTGGCAAGCGCTAGTCATCGCTTCAGAGACAGCGACGAAACAGCACCGGACTCTGCTCCATACTTTTTTATAAACGTGATTCATTTTTCTCCTCCTCGGGAAAAGGATCTGATGCTTTAATCAGCACTGTTGAGAAACAGCACTGGTGGAAGCATCCGGGAGAAAAAACTTTGCTTTGAATGCCTATATAGAGAGACAAGGCGAGTCAGTCGAAAAATAAAAAAATACCTCGGAAAAATTCCGAGGCAACCAAAGGGAGGGTATCTCTATTAACTATGGAGGGTTAAGATTCACAAATACGATTTAGTTGTACTTTCTCTGCAATTACTTCTTGCTCTGATCCGTCTTCAAATTTTACACAGACAATACCGTCTGAAGCTTTTCGTTTATAAAGAAGTTCACATTCCCGGCCGTCAACAAGACAAAAAATTAGCGGTTTTTTATAGAGCTGCTCTTTTGTTTCTTCATCCGGGAAACTTTCTACGGATGCATCAACATCATCGAAAGAATCATCTCTGGAGTTTTCTTTAAACGCTTCCTCCGCATTCTCTTCTTGCTCATTGTCTATCTCATTTTGATCTTTCAGAGGCTGGTAGCAAGATTCATGAATCTTTGCCCCTGGGAATAACTCCTCGTTCTCAGCATGAGACTCTTCGGCAATAGTCTTCTTATCTAAAAATTCGCCTTGTCCATCTTTTAATTCTTCGTTTTGTTCGTGAGACAAAGACTCTTCGGTTTCAAGAAAGTCCTTCTGTGCGATCGGATCATTAAAATTTTCTTCATCAGGTTTTGTAGAAGTTTCACCGGTGAAACTATTTTCCGTCTCTTCTTCTGTGATTTTTTTTGCTACTTCTTCCGAAGGTTCAAATCTTTCCGCTTGTTTACGAGTAATTTTTTCAGCAGACCTTACATAGTCTTCAACCGGAACCGGGGCTTTCTTCCATTTTCTAAAAAGCTCAGCTACGGCCTGAATACTTTCTATTCTCTTTTCCTTAACCGCGATTTTCAGGAATTCAGGAGCATCCTTCCAGGAGGCATATTCTGAGATTAAAGACTTTGAAAGCCCGAGTTTTTGAGCTATTGAAGATTGAAGTTCTCCATTCTGAATTAACAAGCAAATAGATTCAGCGAGCTCTGAGACCGAAAGGTTCTCCCGCTTGATATTTTCTGTAATTTGAATATAGGAAAGTGCCAATGGATCTTCCTTTTCTTGCAAGATACAGCTGACAGATTCCTTGCCGAGAATTTGGCAGGCTCGATACCGTCTTTCACCGGCCACGATGACGTAACCTTCGCCTTGTTTCCTAACCACAATCGGCTGAATAAGACCATATTCTCCGATACTTGAAGCCAGATCCTGTAACTTGTCTTCTTTAAACTCTTTTCGCGGCTGCAAAGGATCAGGAGAAATCAATGAAATATCAATATCGAGAATTTTTCTGACTGGTTTTCCGTCAGCGAAACTTTCCGTTAACCCGGATAGTCCTGATAAATCTAAAGCCATTTACTCCTCCTTAATAATCTCTACAACTCTTGATTCCAGACGCATAGCTTGTGCCAAGGCCTCAAAAACGCGCCGTATTTCGCGCCAAACTTTTTCGGCAGTGCTTTTATCTCCTGTCCAGACCGGACGCCCTTGAGCCTGCGCCTCGGAAATTGCGGAACGGGAGGGAATACAGACGGCTTTACCGTCGGAGCCTTTAAGCAAGATCTTGCCGTATGCCAAAACCAAGTCTCGTAAGTTTTCTTTCTGAAACGGATTGCTCACTACGCGATTAGGCAGCAAACCCAAAAAATTGAGCTCGGGATTGATCGCCTGCACTTTTTCAATATCTTTGTACAAGGCCTGGACTCCGTCCAAAGCTTCTTGATTTAGTTCTATTGGACTGATGGCGTAATCTGATAAGGCTAAGGCGCAGACAGCCCGAACATCCGGAGTAGGACTGGTATCAAAAATGCAAACGTCGTAATTTTCCTTTATTTCGTTAAGCGTGAGATAAAAATTTTTAATGAATTTGTTATAACTTGCCTTACCTTCCGATTCCAAATGAGCCAATAACGGGTCAGCTCCGACAATGAGGAACTCGTCTTTTTCAGGAATTGTTCCACCGTTGTAAATCAACTGGCCGGCAGTCTTGGCGGATTGTTTTGCCAAGCCGCTGGAGCGTAAAACTTTGGTCGAATTCCCTTGCTGGTCTAAGTCCACAAAGAGAACGCGAAGATTGAGTTTAAGAGCGCAATAAAAGGCAAATTGGCTGGCTACCATACTTTTGCCTACACCGCCTTTTTGATTCATGATTGAAATTTTTTTCATTTTCTCCACTCCGAATTATTCATTAACATAACGATTTCCTCCGGAAACTTTCCCAGCCAAAGACCACTAAACGGGCCTGTTCACATAACCTGTCAAAAGATCTTTCTTCGAGGTAGGCTTCAATGGAATCTGCACCGGAAAGCCTTAGATTTGAAACGGCAATCATCGGTTTCATTTGTTCATATCGCGCATTAATAACTTCAAAGAGGTAGTCTTTTTCTCTCTCGGAAATCCCTCTAAATGCACCGATCTCATCCAGGATCAACAGATCAACTGAAACGTATCGGGCAATAATGTTTTTCACGGAACGGTCTTTGTCGTTCCAAGATGATTTAATGTCCTCTAGCAGCCGGGTTACCGTTGTGTAAAGGACTGTCCTTCCCTGCTTGATCGCTTCATGACCTACAGCGCACGCAAGATGTGTTTTTCCGGTTCCCGGAGTACCGATCAGTAGAAGAGTTTTCCCGCTGAACCAATCAGTTTTTAGCTCTTGAGCGAAATCCAAGCAGCTTTTAAGGGCCTGATATTGACCTTTTTCAGTCGCTTCATAAGCCTCGAAGTTCTTGTCCGCAAAGCGCTTGGGGATCATGCTTTGGCCGAACAGTTTCTTGATTTTGGTTTCGGCCAAACATCTCGGACATCCCGCAAACCAACGGCTCCCCGTACCATCGGTAGATTTAATCCCGGCGGTAAACCAACCGTGAAATTCGCAAAACCCGGCTTCAAACCGACTTTCATCAATTGATTCTCGAGGGGTAAGCTCTTGTTTTTCAGGTACTTGAGAGGAAATCATGTCAACGTCCCTCCGTCTTGCGTTTGAGAACAAATGTCCCGTCCGGGTTGAGTCTTTCGATTCCTTCCATGTAGTCAATGTCTCGGAATCGCTTGGGCTGAGCCGATTCGGAATTGGTTTGCCTTGCATTTTTGCGGTTTGAAACCGCAGTCAATTCGTGCTGAAGGGACTTGAGAACAAAGGCCACTGCCGAGCTTAACGGCTTGCCTTCCTTGTCTTTTGCGGCCTGACAGCGTGCAAACACCTGAGCAATCGTGTCATAGTCGAAGCGGGACATACCGCCGGCGGCCAGCTCCAAAATGAGATTTTGATTTTCGGGATTTCTGGATCTCCAGCGGGCAAGTGCTTTTTCGTCCAAACCGAAATAGACCAAAACTTCTAAAACTTCGCCGATCATCCAAGCCGATTTTTCGCGCGCGAATAGGTTTTTAATTTTTAAACGTCTATCCGATTCCGATACAGATTCCGATTTATTAATTGAATTAATATCCGATATCCGATCCGATCGGTGCGCGCGCGTGTACGTACGCGAGGACGATTTTTCATTTTCTGCGATTTCCATTTCGTTTTTCGTCACATTTCCGGCCGAAAAAACCGCCGTTTTCCCGTCCTTCTGTGCTACGGCAGACCCATTGGTACTCAAGGCTTCCGAGCAACTCTCATGAATTTGCTGACTGTTTGTTGGGTGGTTTGTTGAGGTTTTGCTGACCTGTTTGTTGACCGTTTGTTGGGTGGTTTGTTGAACTTTTGTTGACCTGTTTGTTGACGTTCTGTTGACATTTTGCTGGCCTTCTGTTGGGTCGTTTGCTGACATTCTGTTGGCGTTTTGCTGGTCATTTGCTGAGGTTTTGTTGACCTGTCTGTTGAACGTTTGTTGGGTAGTTTGTTGAACTTTTGTTGACGCTCTGTTGAAATTTTGCTGATCGTCTGTTGACGTTCTGTCATCGTTTTGTTGAACGTTTGTTGAAGATATGCTCACCGGTTTGTTGATAAATTGCGGATCAGCTCTCGCAACTTCATCTTTAAGCCGGGCCGATTCAGTTCTCAATTCCGCCTCAATTTTCTCTTGAAGAATCTTTGTGAGTTTTCTTTTTTCAGAACTCATCCATCCGGCCTTCATTTTTTCCAACCTCTTAGACACTTCATTCTGAATAAAGTTTTCCAACAAGCTGTGGGCTTCTTTTCGCATGGACAATGATTTCTCCAATCGTTCATCAATCAGCAATTCTTTGTCCTTTTTGAAGAATCTGGCAGTCACAGTATCTAAAATGTGACGCCTGTTTTCGGTTAACACCGGATACAAAGCGAAAACTTCTTCCTGCGTCAAAGGAGACCCCTTCATCGCATAGCCCAGCCGGAGCTTAAACAGACAGGATGAGAACTCATCAGAGAGCACCATGTAGTCCCTGACGTATTCATCACTTGTAATTAAATATCCGGTAAATTCAAAGGGATTGATCAGATCATTAATTTTCATTTTTTCCCTCCTGAGACTTTTCTAAAGCTTTTGTTCCGCACTCTTCCCGAGGGATAAAAAGTCCTTTGTCGATTTCAATGAAGTAAAGGGCAAGAACTTGATCAAGATCGTCAAGAAGTGTTCTATTTAGCTGATCGTCCAAGGCACCTACGCTGTTGCAGGCTTGCATGTACGAGAACGGCGCCCCGCCGTTGAGATAGAAGAAGTTAATGAGTCTGGAAATGATTCCGCTCATTGCTACCGTCAAATTGGAATGATTGAGCTGAAGCTGTAAGGGATCTATCGAGTATAGAAGCATATAGTCATCTAATCTTGTCTATTCTTTGATAATAGTATGGCTATTATATTAAAATTAGTCAACTATATGTATAATTTTGTAAGTGCTTTGGAATGGAAAAAAGTTTCAGATGAAAACAGAAAAAATACTTTGCAGGATGTGTTTAATTGCTTTACTTTTTAGCTATGACTTGACAGTAGCTTCAGAGCTCGACCCTTCAGTTCCTGGGCAAGCAATTTTTCAAGAAATTGATAAAAAAGTATCTAATCTTAATAAAGAACAACTAATTGATACTATTAACAGCTTCCAACTGAAGAAAGAAGATTGCATTGCCGAGTATCTACTCGCACTAAGTTCAAGAATCAGCGAATTGAGAGGTAAACATGGTCTTGAATTTAAGTACAGAGAAAGGAGTGAATTGAGAAAAAAGATCGAGGAACAAGAAATTAAATGTAAAAAAGGCAGCTTGCATAGTTTTATTCTCCCGCCTCACTCCTTCTCCGGTTTCCACTAATCGATTTTTGATATGAATAAATTTTTTTTCCTACTGATTGCAATGGGCTTCTTTTCTTCTTCTGCCGCTAGCCTTGAAATAAACAACTACGACACGGCAAAGATGACTTACTTTGAAGAACTAGATGAATTCGCGAACAGCTTGAGCCCCTCCGAACTTATTCAGGCGATAAATTCATTACAAGTTCGTAAAGAGGATTGCAGCACAGAGTTATTTATGGTTTTAAGTGAGAAATTATTGAATTTTTCCGTTGAAAAGAAAATTGGGAAACATGCACATTTGTCCAACAAGATACTTCAACAAGAAGAGGAATGTCGTAAAGCCGGGTTGTTTAAACACTATAAGCGGAAATCCAGCTCAGGTGCTTTTCTTCATTAATTATCTACAAACGGCGATAATATTCCTAAGAAGTTAATAATTACAAAGCTTGTTGCACCCAAATGAAGACACCAAAGCCTAGAATTTTTAGCGGTTCTAGGTTTTGGATGTGTTCTGAATATGTAGAACTAGACTGAACGATAAAACCTCCTTTTGCAGAAGAGATAATCTTTCTAAAAACAACACTTCCGTTAAGTTCAACCAAATAAAGACCATCCTTCGTGTAGCTGTGCACTGATTTATCTAAGATAACGATTGATCCATAGGGAACCAAATCGCTAGAAGTTAACTCATCTACGTAAAAGCTTTCTGCTTTTTCCACTCGGATAGGATACGCAGACTTTTCAATAAAAATATCAGGCATTTGAATGTCACCTATTTTAAAAGGAACAAATCTGCCGTCTGTAGCTCGTCTGCGTATTTCAAATAATGGGATAACGGTAAACTTTGAAGATGAGAATTTTTTCTCTTCAGCTATTGATGTTATGCCGTCTAGGTTTTCCGGTAATGGTTGAATTTCTGGATGTTCTTTGTCCATCCATCCAAGTGGATAGTTGAGCTTTTCTTCAATGCTTCTAGCTAAAGCAACCCCCATCTCCCTAGGTTTATTTGTTTTATGATGCTTTGCAAAGTTTTTAACTTGACTTAACGTAGCATCTTTTTTCGGTCTTCCAAGAGCCAAATTTAATCTTGCAATAGAACCATACTGTTCAATCAAATAAAGCAAATTCTTTTGCCGAATCAGTGAAATCTTTCGCACTTTTATCTTTCTCTAATTAATTGATTCCTTTTCATAACATTTTTAAAAACCATGGGTTAGCCTTGTATTACTAATCTATTAGACATTAAGTAATTTATTTACTATAATTTGGCTAATATATTTCTTTGGTTTATAAAATGAAACTAGACGAATATTTAAAGCAACAAGGCACCGGATCGTCATATCAGTTAGCCAAGAAACTCAAGATTCAACCGACGAACGTTTACATGTGGGCCAATAAAAAAGCGAATATTTCAGCCGCACGCTGCATTCAGATTGAATTGCTGACGGACGGTGCTGTCACCTGCGAAGAACTAAACCCAAATTTTGACTGGGACAGTGTGTGGAAGCTTTTTAGAAAGCGCTATGCCAATGAAATTGAAACTGCCAGTGCTTGCTGAGGATAAAAATGATGTCTAACGAGAGGAATTCAGGCGTTCAGGCTGTACGACTAATACCGGCAAAGACCGTTGCGCGCATTTTGAATATCAATGTCCGGACTGTCTGGAAATTCATGCAAAACAAGCCTAATTTTCCTCAGCCGCTGAAGCGTTTCCCCAGATACACCCGTTGGAATGAAGCGGACATATTGAACTGGAGAGATACTCCGCAAATTTAATTTTCAAAACGAATCCCCCGCATAACTAAAAACCCAAGAGAGAACCATGGAACACTTCAGCAGCGCATTCTATTTAACGATACTCGGCTTAGCCTGTATCGCCGCTGCGCCTTTGTTTTTGTTCCAAAAGCATGAGCCAGTTTTTTGCGCAGCTCCTCTCTTGTTATTGCTCGGACTCTCGATCCTAATTATCGGACTGGCAGGGCTAAAGGGAGTGGTGCTATGAGAACCAACTTGATAAGAAGGGAAAGAAAAAGCGGATATCGATTGGTTTCTGTTATTCGTTGTGGGAAGCTCGCCAGTCCTTATCCCCAGCTCTTCCAGAATAAAAATGTGGTTCTTTGTTCTTTTCTTAGCAGCTTCTGTTTATCTGACAACTCAAAATTGGGATCGTCTTCTTCCCTTGCTTCAAGGAACAATCTCGTGCGAATTTTACGAAACACTAGAGGTTTACCATGCTCGGGATTTCCTGTCCCTTATCTACACAATCCTATTTTTGCGCCTCATTTACATCTGCCTCGATTTCTATCTCACACGGGACTGGTCTTCGGGAAGATGGAATCTCTTTTTTGCTCTGAATATCCTCGTTTTCTGCGCTATCGGTTTTCTTCTGAAAGTTCTCAAGTCCGGGACGTATCTGTTTTGCTCGATTTGATTTCTTCCATCTTTCATTTTTGCTATAACGCCCCGGCAATGGGTTTATCACTAAATGAACGCTTTTTTTCAACAGCTATTGTTAGACATGGTTACTGTCGATTTTTGGCAGCAAATGACACCGAACGCCCTTCTTCTCGGAACCCTGCACATGCTAATAGTAGTGAATTTTCTATTGTTCTGGACGCTAATCAAGGGTTCAAAACTTCCCAAAATTCTCCAGGAATTTCCCTTAACGCTTCTGCTTCCCTCGAAAGCGAAAAGCCTTTTGTTTTTAGTTCTTTATTATCTTTGTCTGGCATTCGTTTTACCGAGTTTTGCAATTGCATTTTTAAGGCCCTGAATTTCTTCTGTTGCTTTTTCAATCGTTCTGATAAGTTTTTTGCGTTCAATGTTATTTTCAATAGAAAGGACAATACTTATCACCGCAGCGGCGCAAGCGATAAATGTACACAAGAACACCATATTTTCCCGGCTGTCTTTGTTTTGGTAAATATCCGCCAGCAAGAAAAGAACAAAAAGTATTGCAGCTGCGAAGACGGCATAGAAGACCGTTTTATAGAGATATTTTTCGAAATTAGACATTTTCTTTTCCTCCGAGGGTTGAATAGAAATTTGTCTTTGCAAACTAAATTTTATTCTTATCCTCGGAGACCCCTTTTCCTCGGGGCTTTAGGGAAAGCTAGGGCCCTTTTAGCGCCGCGTGCGTGTCTGAAAACTATGCTGCTGCAAGCTTTTATTTCGAGGTTTATTGCTTGGTCTCAGTATTTGTGCATAGCAAAATTCTCTTCCCATTTGTTCAGAACACGGTCTGGCCGGATCGGCCAGCGGCGCTGTTTCTTATTCCTAAGGGCCGCGGACTGCCCAAAAATGATTGGAGAAAATGGAGGAACTAAATGTTAGCGTTCTTCTATTTGATGGGTACCGGCTTTTCATTATTTTTTCTAGAACTGGTTGTGATTAATTTGGTCAATTCTTCCGATTCGTTTTTAGATAATTTCGTAATAACCTGCAAATTCTTTTTTTTCACATCGTTCGTTATCGGGCTCCTCTGGACATTCTATTTCTGTGTCCACGGCTTCATTACTGCGATAGGTATAGGAGGTTAAAGATGGAATGTCTTTATTACTTGCTCGGAACTTTTGCGTTTCGTATTTGTTCGGTAGGTAATCAATCTCAACTAGCCATGTAGGATAAGGCAAAAAAATGAAAATAATTCAAATCCCAAAAAATCAACTCATCATGGCAGGAATTATTGCAGGCTCTGTCCTCTTTATGGGGGTAGGCTTGACGGCTGTATGCGCAGAAGATGTGGATTATTCCAAACTGCCGGGAATGCCAAAGTTGGAAATCATGACCGGAAACGAACGCTGGGGATGTGAAGTTCTCCTTTGCCTAGCCAATCCTAACGGCCCTCGTGCTGTTTCTGAATGCCGTCCTCCGATTGACAAACTTTTTGATTGTCTTTCTTGGCGTCATCCGTGTAAGTTTCCGTCCTGCCCGATGGCCGGAGACGGCAATTATGCGAAGCAGCTTAGTGACGGCTTTGATCCATGCTCATTGCAAGGCATGGAGGATGCTCCTCAAGGGTTCTTAACCGAGGGGAACTTAAACGATGCTAAGAAGTTCAAAACGACTCGTGGAAATAGGAAATTTTTAACGCACGGTCACTCTTCCTATAACTGGGGCGGTGAGCACTGGTTCAAAGCGACAGAGGATTCGCCCGGTTATTGGGGCGGAACAAAAGCATGCGTACGGGGCTATCAGGGCATCGCTTACGAACCTTATACATGCCAAGAAGATTCCGGGGACAGCTCCTACACGACAACTTGTTATCGACCTGTAAAGGTCTATGAAGAAGTTGTTTGGCAGAAGTACCAGTCCAGACGCGCGATTGACGTTTTTATCAACGGGAAAAATTGGACTCGCGTGCATTGGTAGAGCGTCTGATTAGAAGGAATGAGCATGATTGAAATCACAGCTTCAGATATTTTTTGGATCGGCGCGATGGACAAAATAGAGATCGGCTTAATTGTAATGTTCCTGTTTGCTCTCTTTTTGGTCTTTATGGCTGTCGATTCAAGTTCCGTAGCAATTTTCTTATTTGCTCTCCTACTGGGTATTTTTTCCATGACTGCATGGGTCTTTATTCCAAGTTCGAAAACTTTAGCTGCTATGAAAGTTCTTCCGGCAATCGTGAACAATCAGCGAATACAAGGCGTCGCCGAAAATGCTTTGGAACTGACAGAACGTTTCCTTAAGGAGCATCTGGAAAGTCAACTCGACAAGAAAGGCCTGCACAACGATTAAGCATTTATGACAAAGGAGAAGTAATAATGTTTCCCACTAAAGAAGAATTTCCCAAAGAACCGATTGAAATCCTGAAGGACGTTTTGCCCACCGAAGAGTTCAAAAAACTTGCATCCCTTAATCAGGAACGTCTCCGCTGCATGGCTGAAGCCGACGGATTGATGGGTGAAGTAATTGAAATTGAATCGAAATTATTGGTTCAACTAAATAAGATTCGAAGCATCGAGGCTGAAATCATGCTTAAAAGCACCTCGCCTAAGATGCAGGAGGCCGATAGGGCCTGCGCCTATGAGCTGATTAACGACTCCTGCATCCATGAGTCTGCGGAAGTTAGGGCTTACCAGGCAGGACTTCTTCCTTTACGCAAAGAATATCCGGAACAATGCCATCCTTCTAATAAGCTGGTTGAAGCATTCAAACAGTATTCTCGAGCCTGCTGGGAGCTGCTATGAGAATGAGTCAGGGTAAGAGTGAAAAGCTGAACCGTGCAAGTCTCTTTGCCACAAATGCTTGGCGACTGCGTCTCTCCATAAGAAAAAAGTATCCAAATTTGTTTTTATTTGGCCAACACCGCTATCAGTCCCCTTTTTCGGATCGACTGTATCCAGTTTCAGTTGGCCGGCAGCCATCATTGCGATCAAAAGCTTTTCAGCTCTTTCATAATGGCTGTAAGAGCACTGCCTAGGGTCAACATTAGGATTTTTTTCAGGATCTAAGGTCATGTTTACGCTCCTAAAGAGTCAAAGGTTAAGAAATCTAACAGTGAGCGGTGTTGTTTTCTGGAAAAAAGAAGCACCGCCCACCGATTATTCTACCCCTCTTTAGGAGCACCAAAAAACCATTTATATCAAAGAGTTAGAGAAATAACAATAAGAAGAGATAGGCAAAATGGAAGATCGCGTAAGGAAGATGAGCTGCAATCTCAGCAACCGTTATTTGAATCCCGGTTTTAAAGAGTTGCGCAGCACTATTGCAGATCATCAAGCTCCCTCTTGGGGCCAGATGTATTTTTTGGTTGAGTTGTGCAAAAAAACAATTGAAGAACTGGAGAAAAATCCTCCGGAAGAAAAGGACTATTACAGCTGCTATATTCTTTGCACCTGCGGACCAAAAGACTTTTTAATAGGCGTTCTTGAGGTCATTGAAGAAACAGAAGAGTACGACTTTTGGCTTCCGCGCATTGTGATGGAATGGGAAGAGAGGGAGCTATTCTTAACCGCTCTTCAGATTATCGGTAAATATCTCGGGCTGATCTCACATAAGGAAATACCAATTGTTAACCGCTCTGAGTACCGTATAACCATTGATCCATACTCATATTCCTCAAATTTCGATCAGCTAGGGCAAGTAGGTTCCAACCTTGTCCGAATCGGTTCTTTTGTCAGAAGTGAAAATTTATACAGTTCGTTGGATATTTTGTCCTCTGTCATCGATGAGCTGGAAACAGAATGCAGACGCTTGACTGGTTTTCTCAACTGGTTCCAACAATGTATCGGAAACAGCGGGAGCTTCTATAGAGATATAAAGAACTTCCGATTCTTGCAAAAAGGCGCTCCGGCAGCAGAGTCCAATAGCGTGAGACTGGCTAACGGGCTTAGGGAATGCGGTTCAAAAATCAAACATATTAAACGTGGATTATCAAGCTTCGGACAAGAAGCCAAACCGTTTCAGCTAGAAGACCCAAAAAATTTGGAGATTATCGATGATCTGAATGGGTATTTGGGAGGCCTCAAATATACGATAAGGCAACTGAAAGAGCAGCTTTCTGAAAAAGAAAAGGCCGAACAAGCCCGAAAATACTGGACTGATGAAGATATAGCTAAATTTTTAGCAGAACTCTCGGAACCTAACGATGATCCGGAGCCGGTTCTGTTAGGTCAACCTAGGCTTTGCCCTAAGTCGGAACTTCCAGAGCATCCCGACAAGGAGAACAGACAATGAGAATCAACAATCAAGAAATCAAAAACGCGGAAATTTCTGTGGTATCCGAACGAAAAGTCCAAGGACTCAAAGGGCTCAAGGCAATTTTTACTTACGAGGCCCGGATAAAGAAAAAAGGTCGGACGTATAAAAAACAGTCTGAAGATTTGGGATTCCTTCAGAACTGGCTGCTCTCTCAATTAGAGGCTGCATAGATATGTAGTCGCAAAGTTTAATGTCCGGGACAGCAATCTGCTTCTAAAATGAAGTTGGTTAATGTTCTTGGCAGGACACGTTAACCGTCCCGGACACCCCAATTTTAAGTCCTGCCCCGCAAGGAAAGTGCGGTGAAAGCTCAACTTTCCCTTGATTGTTCGTAACAGATTGCGCAAAAGTCCTGCCAGATTTTTTGAAAACGAAGTTATGAACAACAGACAAATCTCAAGTTGCGGACTTTCCTTCTTTAAGGACGGTTCGGCTTTTTGCGCCCTTTTTCCTCCTCAGTTTCCTTAGGAAAAGGCTTTCGGTTTCCGAAAACCCTTTCCCAAATCAACTTCATTTCCTTAAGGAGGAAAAACAATGTCAGAAAAAATCTTTATTCAGCGTCTTGCTCTTTACCTGAAGAGCGGAACCAATCTCGTCATTGATTTCAAAGTCGATGATCCGGGAACCAACTGCCAGCAAATTGAAGACCTGAAAAAAGCCCTTGATAAGCGTGAATCCGAAGAACCGGCTGAAGAACCCAAAGATAAAGCTCTTGAGTCGAAGAAAGATTTCATTGAATTCAAAGGACAGCGCGAAGTTCATGTCCGCATTGAAGAAATAGCTGCTTTTGAAGTGCTTTCTCTGGTTCTGACACCGACTCCGAAAGAAACGGCCAAAGCCGAATAAAGAATAAATCCCGAGGAGGATCTATGAACAAAATCTTTAAAAAAGTCTGGAATCGGAAACGGGGGTGCTTTGTCGCTGTTTCCGAAGCCATGACGGCTGCAAGCCAGAACGCTGGAAAAGCGGCAGTTATCACAGTCGGTCTAGCACTAGCTCTTGCATCGACGCCTTCATACGCCATTTATAAGCATATTTATGCAGGGGAATCAACAGCTGGACAGAACCTAGACTATGCCGAACAGGATTATTCATTAAATCTGCACGGCAATTACACCGTTGGTGCGGGTTCCAATGTTTCTTGGTCCGTTCGAGGAAAAGCATCTTTTAATATCGGGCCAGACAACACCGTTACTACAGTAAACGGAAATCTATTACTTCATTCATGGCACAGTGAAGATTTAGGGCATTTTACTTGGGACAGATCAAATTCCATTCTGGTTAATAGCACCGGCTCTCTTTATATCGGTGACTACGACGAAATCGGCAACCTTACCCGAGGCGGAACTGACAAAAGCAATAACCTTACAGAATTTAGGTTGAAGGACTCTTCGTCCATAACTATCAATGGAAGAGGCTTCTCTAACACAACCTTTGTCCAAGAAGGCAACAGCGTTCTTTCTGTCAACGGCTCCGGGATGGTTTTTGACGGACCCTTCCATATCGATGGAAATTCACGCGTTGACGTCCACAACAATCTTCAAACCCGCAGCAATACTTACATGACCGGGGGTACTATCAATCCATATGGTAATTGGATAAATACCGGTTCATTTAATTTGCAGGGCGGGAATGTCAATGCCGGAAACGGGAGCCTTATTAACAACGGAACTGTGACGCAAACCGGCGGAAACTTTTCCTCTAAGTTAACAGGCAGCGGCACCTATAACTATAACGGCGGTTCATTTAATGCTTCTAAAGTTTCGGGAGATATCGTCGTCAATATCGCTTCCGGTCTCGGGGCTTCTACATCGAACTTTGAAGGCGGAAACATCAACAACCGAGGAACTTTAACTGTCAACGGCGGCTGGTACAAGAATCTCAACAATTACGGTACTGCAAACTTCAACGGCAATGCAACAATTGCCAAAACCACTAACTACGGGACTATCAATAGTTACGGTGCAGTTAATTTCACGGATAAGTTAAATACTTCCGGAACGCTCAACACACATGACGGGGTGTGGTCTTTCGGGCCTTCCGGCGTTTTGGCAGTAAGCGGCGGAATTGTCCAAACCAACAACTCATTTAACGTCTTCGATTCATTAGGGACGACTGCTCAACAAGAACTTCATTATGTTGGATTGAATTCGGTTTTACCGCAAGAAGTTAAATCCAGTTTGAATGATTTCTTCACTAAGTATGCTCCTGGTTCAATTGCTCAGAAGCTAATTAATCATGCCTCGTTTACGGGTGGAAAAGTGGTTGTCACCGGAGTGGAACTCACTCAAACAC
>ERZ772858.1710-NODE-1710-length-20107-cov-6.184171_pt1 | contig 20107 bp, 19 predicted proteins | sample MGYA00512136_ERZ772858 | MGnify/ENA primary metagenome ERZ772858 (study PRJEB29015, sample SAMEA2737726) | human gut metagenome | biome: human gut; feature: human-associated habitat; material: faeces | place: China | collected 2012 ...
CGGCTGGGCCGGGCGTGCGGGACGCTGTCCTTCCGGCTGCACCGGACGCGGCTGGGCCGGGCGGCGGGCAGGCTGTGCAGCTGCCGGACGCGGCTGGGCCGGACGCTGCGGACGGGACGAATCCCGCTCATCGCGGAACAGCTCATCAAAGTTCTTAAAGTGATCAGACATGGTTCGGTCTCCCTGTCAACATGGAATTCGTCCCTGCCGCCCACACGGCGGAGGAACCCCCATGCCCCGAGGGGCATAAGATAAGGCGACGGACGGAAACGGCGCCGTTTCTCCGGTCACGCCGGAAAACATTGCGCCAGATCCATGCACCGCGCGGGGTCTGGCCACGCAAAAATCAGTTGCGCGGAGAAAGGGTTTTGGTTATGTGCTGCGGAAATAATAATAGCTGTCTCTGGATCATCCTCATTCTGATCCTGCTCTTCTGCTGCGGCGGCTGGGGCAACTGCGGCTGCGAGAACAACAACAATAACGGCTGCGGCTGCGGCTGCTAACGGCCGGTGAAGGATCGGGGCTCCTCCGGGAGCCCCGGTTTTTCCTGTGGGCAGAAAACGCCGTCCTCGGTTATGACGGCGGAAACCGGCACATCGTTCCACTCCGCCGGCAGCGCGTCGAGCAGAAACGCCGCGCGGATCAGCCCCACGGTGCAGCAGTCCACACGCGCCAAAAAGCGGTCATAGTACCCGCCGCCACGGCCGAGACGCCGTCCTGCGCGGTCATACGCCAGCGCCGGGACGAGTATCAGGTCACCGGACTGCGGCAATAGGATCTGCGCGCCGCGCGGCGGTTCCGGGATGCCGAAGCGCCCGGGCACGAGCGCGCCGTCGTAGCGCGCAAACTGCATTCGCCCGTCCGGCTGCGTGACCGGAAGCGCGACCGTCTTGCCGCGCCGCCGCGCCTGCGCAAGGATGGCATGCGTGTCCACCTCGGGCACAACGCTGCAGTAGGCAAAGATCCGCTCCGCCGCCTGAAACGCCGGCAGCGAGAGCACCTGCTGCGTGATGCGCACATCGCACGCGGCGTTCTCCGCCGGGTCGCTCTGCGAAAGCCGGGCGCGCAGCTGCGCGCGCATGGCATCCTTTTCCCCGGAAATGCTCACAGCGCGCTTCGGATGATGGAGAAGATCTCCTCATGCTTTTCTTCCAGCTCGCGCTCCGCGCCGTCTTTCATGAACGGCACGACCGTCCATCCGTAATGTGCGGCAGCGAGGCGACCGATGCGCAGGCAGTTTTCCAGATAGGCCACGTCCTGCTCATGAATATCGGCCTTCGTGTTGTGCTTTTCCTGCCGGTGCTGCATCCGCTTGAGCGAGGTCGGCAGGTCGACATCCAGATAGAGCACCAGATCCGGGCGCGGCAGGCCCATCTTGCCATACTCCAGATCGTATAGCCAGTCAAAAAAGGCCGGCAGCTCCGCCTCCGGGAGCTTGGAGCCCTGATGGATGGCGTTCGAGGTCGTGTAGCGGTCCGAGAGGATCAGGCCGCCGTTTTCATAGATCCCGCCCCAGTCGGTGCGGTAAGACGCATAGCGGTCGACCGCGAAGAACGTGGACGCGGCATACGCGTTGACATCCGATGGGTGCGCGCCGAACGCGCCGTTGAGATACATGCGGATGAGCGCCGACGACTCCTGGTCGTAGCGCGGAAAGACGATGTGGTGATAGGCCATGCCCATCTCGTCAAAACGAGCGCACAGGCGGCGGTACTGCGCGGATTTTCCGCTGCCGTCAATGCCCTCCAGTACAATCAGTTTACCCTTTGCCATGGCGTTTCTTCCCCCGGAGCTTGCAGCCGATGGCCGCAAACAGGAATTTCGGCAGCTTCATCATGCGGCCGATACGCTTCGGCTCTTTGAGGAGCCGGTAAAACCACTCGAGCCCGAGCTTCTGGAACAGCTTCGGCGCGCGCTTGACATTGCCGGCGAACACGTCCAGACTGCCGCCGAGACCGGCCATAAGGCCGACGCGCAGACGCGGCGCGTTGCGCTGCATCCAGAGCTCCTGCTTCGGCGCGCCGAGACACACGAGCAGCAGATCCGGCTGTGCGGCATTGATCTTTTCCACCACGGGGTCGTCGTCCTGAAAATAGCCGTCGTTCGTCCCGGCGATGACGAGGCCGGGAAAACGCTCCCGCATTTTCTCCGCTGCCGCATCCGCGACGCCGGGCTTGGCGCCCAGCAGGAACACGCTCTTGCCCTCCTGCCCCATCTGCGCCATCAGCGCCGAGGCAAAGTCGATGCCCGGCAGCTTTGCGCGCAGCGGCGTGCCGAGAATTTTCGCGCCGTAGATCACGCCGATGCCGTCCGGCAGGACAAGGTCCGCACCCTGCACGGCCTGCATGGCCGCGGGATCTTCGCGGCAGAGCATCACAATCTCCGGATTCGGCGTGACGACATAGGCCGCGCGCCGCTCCGCCATCAGGTCACGCGCACGCGCGACCGCTTCGTCCATCGTCAGGCTGTCAAACCCGACGCCCACTACATCAATTCGCATGAAAACCTGTTTCCTCCGTTATACCTGAGCAAAGACTTCGCCGATCTTCTCATGGATGATGAGATTTGCCTGATCGTCATACGGTGTGGCGCTGCGGTTGATGAGCACCAACTTATTGCCCCGGTAGTAATTCAAAAGTCCCGCCGCGGGGTACACGGCCAGCGACGTGCCGCCGACGATGAGCACCTCCGCCTCGCGGATGTAATGGACCGCCCTGGACACGACATCGTCGTCCAGGCACTCCTCATAAAACACGATGTCCGGCCGGATGATGCCGCCGCAGTCGCAGTGCGGCACACCGGTGCCGTGGTTGACGCGCTCCGCCGGATACGGCCGGCCGCAGCGCATGCAGTAGCAGCGGTGGATGCTGCCGTGCAGCTCGAGCACATTCTTGCTCCCGGCCGCCTGATGCAGGCCGTCGATATTCTGCGTGATGACCGCCTGGAGCTTGCCCTCGCGCTCCAGCTCCGCCAGGCGCAGGTGGGCGCGGTTGGGCTTGGCCCCGTCGACAACGAGCTTGTCCCGGTGAAATTTGTAGTACTCCTCCGGGTGCGCCATGAAGAAGGAATGGCTCAGGATCGTCTCGGGCGGATAATCATATTTCTGGTTATACAGGCCGTCCACACTGCGAAAATCCGGGATGCCGCTCTCGGTCGAGACGCCGGCACCGCCGAAAAACACGATCCGGTCGCTGCCGTCGATCCACTGTTTTAGCTGGTGAATGTTGTCCATGGACACTGCCTCCTGTTACACTGCCCCGCAAATGGGGTGTTTTTATCATACAACGCTTCGCGCGCCCGGTCAACTTTGCGCGAGCAGAAAGCGCTCAATGGCCTCGGCCACACCGTCGTGGTCACAGTCGGGCATGACGTACCGTGCCGCATCCTTCACGTCCGCAATGGCGTTACCCATTGCAAGCGGCAGACCGGCGTCCCGAAGGAGCGGGCGGTCGTTTTCCGAGTCGCCGATGGCGATCGTGGCGCTGATGGGGATATTCAGGCAGCGGCACAGCGCCTGCAGACCGCTCCCCTTATCGACGCCGATGGCGTTGACCTCCACGCCCGCGCTCTCGCACGGGACGACCCAGGCATGCACATCCTGCACACGCGCGAGAAACTTGGCGCGCTCGGCGGAATCGACAAAATAAAAGTCCAACTTTTCCACCGGATAGGGCGCGGCGAGAAAGCGCTGCTCCATCGCCTCACAGGCCGTGCAGTGGGATTTGAAATTGTCCACATAGGCGTCCATGCCAAAGTGCTGCGGATCATTCAGAAGCTCCGGGCGATAGATTGCCTCGCCATTGGAGAAGATGATCGGGAACCCGTCGAGGCCCTCGAACGCGCGGACAAGCTCCGCTGCGACATCTGCCGGGAGATCCTGCGCCGAGATGATCCGATCCTGCGCGCAGTCGGCCACGGCGGCGCCGCTGGACGTGATGGCATAGCGCATGGCCGGAAACTGCGCCATATACGGCACGATCTGCCGGTAGCAGCGGCCGGTCGTCATGACGACGTGATACCCGCGCGCGAGCGCAGCGGTGACGGCGGCCTCCGTACGCGGTGTGATCTCCTTATTGGAATTAAGCAATGTGCCGTCCATATCGACGGCGATGAGCTGATATGCCATGAAAAGTTCCTTTCTGCACAATTTCACAGTGTATATTGTACCCGTTTCGCCCCGGCATGTCAACCAGACGGTGGGACTTGAACCCACACGCCAAAGCCGCTATAATGGCGGCAGACCGATTTTTAAGGAGTTACCGCCATGTATGTTGACCAGAATTTATATCACGGCCGCCCGGCAAGCGGGCAGCGGCTGGACAAGGAGCTGCGCTGCTATGACCTGCTCGACCGGCTGGGTCTCGCCTACGACCGGGCCGATCACGACGCCGCCGACACGATCGAGGCCTGCGCCGCCGTGGAGGACGTGCTCGGTGCCGGGATCTGCAAGAATCTCTTTCTCACGAACCGGCAGCAGACGGCATTTTACCTGCTGCTGATGCCGGGGCACAAGCCGTTTCGCACGAAGGATCTCTCGCACCAGATCGGCAGTGCGCGGCTGTCATTCGCAGCGCCGGAGCATATGCTCGAGCTGCTGGACATCACGCCCGGCTCCGTGAGCGTGCTGGGGCTGATGAATGACCATGACGGGCGTGTGCGCCTGCTCATCGACCGCGACCTGCTGAAGGATGCGTACCTCTGCTGCCACCCGTGTATCAACACCTCCACGCTCAAGCTGCGCATGACGGACGCCGTTGACGTACTGATCCCGGAACTGGCGCATACTCCGACGTATGTTGACCTGCCGGTGTATGCACAGCAAGGCTGAAAAAGCGCAAAGAAAAATCCTGCATCCTCGGATGCAGGATTTTTTGTTTGCATTAGTAGTAACGCTTATTCTTGTTCTTGCGTGCAGCCTCCGACTTTTTGCGGCGACGAACGCTGGGGCTCTGGTAGTACTCCTTGCGGCGCAGATCAGACATGACGCCGGCCTTGGCACAGCTGCGCTTAAATCTCTTGAGCGCGTTGTCCAGAGACTCATTCTCCTTGACGTAGATTTCAGACATTTTATTCCCTCCCTCCAAATACGCCTTGCGGCGCTTCAAGGGCCATCATGCATGGCTTTAGCGTTAATATTATAATTGCAATGATCGCAGATGTCAAGATGAAGTTAGGCCTTCGGCTTCAAAATCAGGTTGACGAGCTTATTCGGGACGTGGATGACCTTCACGATCTGCATGCCTTCCATCTGGCGCTGGACCTTATCGAGCTGCAGCGCCGCGTCGACGACGGCCTGCTGGTCGCTGTCCTTGGCCACGGTGACAGTGCCCTTGAGCTTGCCGAGCACCTGCACGGCCATGGTGACGGTCGTGTCGACGGTCTTGGCCTCGTCATAGCTCGGCCAGTCGCACTGGCAGCACATCTTGCCGTATTTGGCGGCAAAGCCCAGCCGCTCCCAGAGCTCCTCGACGATGTGCGGCGCAAACGGGCTGAGCAGGAGCAGCAGCTGCTCCATGTCACCCTTCGTGCAGCCATTGGCGGCAAACTCGTTAGCCATGGTCATCATGGACGCGATGGCAGTATTCATCTTCAGCTCGTCAATGTCCTCCGTGACCTTCTTGATGGTCTTGTGGATGATCGCCTCATTTTTGTCCGAAATGGCCAGGTCGTCCGTGCAGCTCTCGGCCAGGTTCCAGACGCGGTCGAGGAAGCGCTTCGATCCCTTGACGGCCTCGTTGGACCAGGTAACGGCCTTCTCAAAGTCGCCGATGAACATGATGTGCAGACGCATGGTGTCCGCTCCGTACTGGTCGACGATGTCGTTGGGGTTGACGACGTTGCCGCGGGACTTGGACATCTTCTCGCCGCCCTCGCCGAGGATCATGCCGTGGCTCGTGCGCTTCTGATACGGCTCCTTGGTCGGCACGACGCCGATGTCATACAGGAACTTGTGCCAGAACCGGCTGTAGAGCAGGTGGAGCGTGGTGTGCTCCATGCCGCCGTTGTACCAGTCGACCGGGCTCCAGTAGTCCAGCGCCTCCTTGGAGGCGAGTGCTCTGTCATTGTGCGGGTCCATGTAGCGCAGGAAATACCAGCTCGAGCCGGCCCACTGCGGCATGGTATCGGTCTCGCGCTTGGCGGGGCCGCCGCACTGCGGGCAGGTGGTGTTGACCCAGTCGGTCATCTTGCTCAGCGGGCTCTCGCCGTCGTCGGTGGGTTCATAGCTGTCCACCTGCGGGAGCACGAGCGGGAGCTGATCCTCCGGGATCGGCACCCAGCCGCACTTCGGGCAGTTGACGAGCGGGATCGGCTCGCCCCAGTAACGCTGGCGGCTGAAGACCCAGTCACGCAGCTTGTAGTTGATTTTTTCCTTGCCGATGCCCTGCTCCACGACGTACTTCTTCATGGCGGGGATGGCTTCTTTGACGGTCATGCCGTTGAGGAAGCCGGAGTTGACCATGATGGCGCTGTCGTCCTTGGCGACGAAGGCTTCCTTCGTCACGTCGCCGCCGGCGACGACCTCGACGATCGGCAGGCCGAACTTCGTGGCGAACTCCCAGTCGCGCTGGTCGTGGCCCGGAACGCCCATGACGATGCCGGTGCCGTAGCCCATGAGAACGTAGTCCGAGACGAACATGGGCAGCGCCTTGTGCGTCACGGGATTCATGACCTCGATGCCCTCGAGACGGACGCCGGTCTTTTCCTTGTTGAGCTCGCCGCGCTCAAAATCGGACTTGTGCGCAGCCTCTTCCTGATAAGCGGCAACGGCGTCCCAGTTGGCGATGTGCGGCTGCCACTGCTTGAGCAGCGGGTGCTCCGGCGAGATGACCATGTACGTCGTGCCGAAGAGCGTGTCGGCACGAGTGGTGTAGACGGTGATGTCGTCGCCGACGTTGGTCTTGAACGTGATCTCCGCGCCGGTGGAGCGGCCGATCCAGTTGCGCTGCTGGGTCTTGACGCGCTCGATGTAATCCACATCGTCCAGATCGTCGATCAGGCGCTGGGCATACTTCGTGATGGCGAGCATCCACTGGCTCTTCTCCTTGCGCACGACCTCGCTGCCGCAGCGCTCGCAGACGCCGTTGACGACCTCTTCGTTGGCGAGCACGCACTTGCAGCTCGTGCACCAGTTGACAGGCATGGTGGTCTTATAGGCCAGGCCGTGCTTATACATCTGCAGGAAAATCCACTGCGTCCACTTGTAATAGCTCGGATCCGTCGTATCGACCGCGCGGTCCCAGTCAAAGCTGTAGCCGAGCATCTTGAGCTGCTTGGTGAAGTTTGCAATGTTGTTTTTCGTCACAACGGCCGGGTGGATATGGTTCTTGATGGCATAGTTTTCGGTCGGCAGACCGAAGGCGTCAAAGCCGATCGGGAACAGAACGTTGTAGCCCTGCATCCGGCGCTTGCGGCAGATGATGTCCATCGCCGTGAACGGGCGCGGGTGTCCAACATGCAGACCCTGGCCGGAGGGATACGGAAACTCGATCAGACCATAAAACTTCGGCCGCGGGTCGCCGGTGATGGCTGCGAAAGGCTTTTCTTCCTCCCAGCGCGCCTGCCATTTTTTCTCGATCGCCTGGAAATCGTACTTCATAGCATTCACTTCTCTCTGAAAAATCAAAAAATCATAAGTAGATCGCGGGGCGGCGCAATCGTCGCCCCGGTTGGTTTTCTTTTGGCGCTCAGGCGCGCATGCCGGAGATGTCCACGACCTCCGCGTCGCTCCAGAGGCGCTCCAGATCATAAAACTTGCGTGCCTCGTCCTGGAACACGTGCACGATCACGCAGCCGTAGTCGAGCAGGACCCAGCTGCCGCTGCGGTGCCCCTCACGGCGCAGGACCGGTTCGCCCACGTCGTCCGCCGCCGCTTCCACAGCGTCGGTCAGCGTCTTGACGTGCGTCGAGGAGCTGGCCGTGCAGATGACAAAATAGTCCGCCAGCGTCGTCAGTTCCCGGGTCTTGAGCAGCTGAATGTTCTCGCCCTTTTTTGCGTCCAGCGCCTTGACGATGACCGCAGCGAGCTCGTTAGCAGGCATCATAATGCTACATCCTTCCTTTTCGTTACCATTTGTTTGGGCCCTGGACGGTGCCGGAAGTGGCCACGACCTGCCCATTGGATTCATAGAGAATGTCCACATTCGCGGACGTGATCTCCGTTGTATACGGGTTGAGCCAGGTGTTGAGATACTCCAGCCACTCGTCCACGTGGATGAACACGTAGGACATGCCGTTTTTCACGCCGTTGTAGTTGGCCGGGATCGTCTCAAACGAGATGGCGCTTTCATCGAGCTTCAAAAACTCCTTGACGTAGAACATCACGTTGCCTGCCGACAGGTTCGTGGTGACTTCCTTCTCATAGATGTCAATGAGTTTGTTGAGGTTGGGGATGTTGTGCAGCTTCAAAAACTGGCTCATCATGGCCTTGATCATCTGGTGCTGCACGTCGATGCGGCCGATGTCGCCGTTGGCATACGTGTTGCGGAAGCGGAACACGCCCATGGTCTGATAGCCATTGAGGTGCTGATAGCCCTTCTGCACGTGGATGCTCAGGTTCTGACTGGGATCGTCATAGTCCATATCAACTGGGACGTCGAAGTCGATACCGCCCATGGCGTCAATGAGTTCGACGAACACCTCCACGTCAAAGAGCGCATAACTGTCGACCCGGTAGCCGAGAATCTGCTCCGCGCCGCCGATGAGCGCCTCCACGCCGTCCTTGCCGTTGTTCTCGGCCGCGGCGTAATACTGGTTCATCTTTTTGGGCCGGTAGGCCACATTCACAGCTGTGTCACGCGGGATGCTGACAAATTTCAGAGACTTGTTCTCCGTGTCGAGCATACCGACGAGCACAGTGTCCGTCAGGCCGGCCGCGCGGTCCTTGCCGGCGATAAGGAACGTGTAGCACCCCTTCTTGCGGCCGTCGGCGCTGACATCAACACCGTCGTCCGGATTACCGTCGCTCAGGCCGCCGGTCAGACTCGGCGGGCTGACCCAGTGGTTCATCAGGATCGCAAACTCGCCGATCAGCAGTGCCAGCACCACGACCACGATGACCGTGATGCGCACTTTTTTCTTTTTCTGGCGCCTGGCCTGCGACTGCTGTGCCTGCACGCGGTGATTCACCGCCGCCGACGTCTCGGAAAACGGGTCGTCCTGAAAGCCGCTGCCGTCATCGTAGCCATCATCATAGCCGCCGTTGTAACGGTCGTAACCCTGATCGTCATATCCGCCGTAATCACCCGGATAGCGATCGTCACTCTGTCGTCTTTTCATTTTCTTTTTCCCTGCCCTGATACCAGTTTAATGCCTGCACCGTGTTCTCGTGCGGTGTGATGCCGCCGGCCTCCAGATCCTCGAGGCTCATCTTCAGCCCGAGCACCATGGCCGCGTCAAGATCGGTGTAAGCGAGCCGCCGCAGCTCGTCCACGCCGTCAAAGTCCCGCGACGGCTCAATGTAGTCGGCCATATACAGGACCTTTTCGAGCGTGGTCATATCGGGTTTTCCGGTCGTGTGCCAGCGGATGGCGTTTTCTATCTCAAGCGGCACGCCGAAACGGTCCTTGGCCACGGCAGCGCCGGTTTTGGCGTGCAGGAGCTTGGTGTTGGCCGTTTCGACCGTGTCGTTTATGATACCATATTTTTCAGACAATAGCAATTGGTCAGATAGCTCTAATTTTTTCGTGCAATCGTGCAGAATTCCGGCCTCTGCAGCAGCATCCGGGTCGCAGCCCCAGCGCTCGGCGAGCCGGCGTGCCTCGTGCTCGCAGCCCCAGACGTGGGAGATGCGACGCGGCTTGAGCATGGGGTAAGCCTGCTCGCGCAGCCAGTTGAGATCGGGCTTTGCGCCATAGAGCCGCTGCTGGATGATGTGTGCATACACATTGGGTGCAAGGTACTCGCTGCCCCGCCGCTGCGGCAGCAGCGCACGCACGGTCGTGCTCGTGACCGGGATCGGCTCGGCCGGCAGGGCGATAACGCGGGCGCCATACGTCTCGCGCAGGTAGGCGCTGAAGCGCTCCACTTCCGCGTGCTCATCGCCCGTGCGGGCGAGCGCGACAAGCGTCACCTGCCCGAGCAGATACCGAAAATCATGCCACTCCTCGAACGTCGTGAGCATATCCGTGCCGACGACGAGGTATAGCTCCGCGTCCGGATTGCACGCACACAGCTCGCGCACAGTGTCGGCCGTGTAGCTCTTGCCGGAGCGGTGCAGCTCCATATCGGAGACCTCCACGCCCGGCTCGCCGGAGAAGGCCAGCATCGTCATGAGCAGGCGCTCCGCCGGCTCCGGGCTGCCCGCCGTGAGCTCCTTGTGCGGCGGGATACGGTCCGGGATGACAAGCGTCAGATCCGGCTGGATCGCCGCGCGCACCGCGCGCAGCGCGGCCGTATGTCCCAGATGTGGCGGGTTGAAGCTGCCGCCATAGATGCAGATCTTCATTTTTTCGCCTTTTTCACGAGCTCGATCTTCGGCTTCTGCTCATTGCGCTTATAGAGCACGAACTTCGAGCCGATGACCTGCACGGGTTCGGCGCGGCAGACCTCGGCGAGCTGGTCGCACGCCTCGCGCGCGGTCAGGAGCGAGTTTTCGAGCACGCGGCCCTTGACGAGCTCACGCGCCTTGAGCGCGTCGCTCATCTGGGTGATGATGTTTTCCGTGATGCCGCCCTTGCCGATGTGGACAATGGTGTCCTCCGTCGCAGCGAGACCGCGCAGCTGGGCGCGCTGTTTACTTGTCAGCATAGTAGTTCCTCAATTCTTCTTTCAGGATTTTGAGCGCATTCCCGCGGTGGGAAATGGCGTTTTTCTCTTCCGGGCGCAGTTCCGCCATGGAGCAGGCATAGCCGTCCGGCTGGAACACGGGGTCATAGCCGAAACCATTTTCCCCGCGCGGCGCAAACAGGATGCTGCCCTCGCAGGTGCCGCGTGCGCGCAGGACATCCCCGTTCGGGAACGTGCAGCAGATGCACGACACGAACCGGGCCGCACGGTCGGTGCGGTCGCCGAGGTTATGGAGCAGGAGCGTGTAGCGCGCGGCGTCCGAGTCCTCGTGCCGGCCGGTATAACGCGCCGAGTGCACGCCGGGCGCGCCGCCGAGCGCATCGACCATGAGGCCGGAATCGTCCGCGACGGCGGGCTGCCCCGTCGCGCGGGTGACGGCAATGGCCTTCAGATAGGCGTTTTCCTCGAAGGTCTCCCCCGTCTCGTCCACTTCGAAGTGGCAGCCGGCCGCGCTCTGCGGGATGATCTCGATGCCCATATCCGCAAAGATGGCGCGAAACTCCTCAAGCTTATGTGCGTTGTTGCTCGCAAGGATCATGACAGCAGCGCCTCCACAAATTCCGCTGGCTTGAACTCCAGCAGGTCGTCGATCTGCTCGCCGACGCCGACGTATTTCACCGGCAGCTGCAGGTCGTTCGCGATGGCAAAGACGATGCCGCCCTTGGCCGTGCCGTCGAGCTTCGTGAGCACGATGCCGGTGAGGTCGGCCGTGTCGAGAAACTGCTTGGCCTGGATGAGGCCGTTCTGGCCGGTCGTGGCATCAAGCACCATGAGCGTTTCGATGTCGGCCTCCGGCAGCTCGCGGCGGATGACGCGGGTGATCTTATTGAGCTCGTTCATGAGGTTTGCCTTGTTGTGCAGGCGGCCGGCGGTATCGATGATGACGACGTCCGTGCCGCGGGCCTTCGCCGCCTGAATGGAGTCAAACACCACGGCGGCGGGGTCGGAGCCCTCTTCATGCTTGACGATGTCCACACCCGCACGCTGCGCCCAGACGGTGAGCTGGTCGGCTGCGGCGGCGCGGAACGTATCCGCCGCCGAGAGGAGCACACGGTTGCCCTCTTTCTTGAGCTGGGCGGCGAGCTTGCCGATCGTCGTCGTCTTGCCGACGCCGTTGACGCCGACGACGAGCACGACCGACGGCTGCGTCGTAAGCAGGAGCATGGTGTCCTGCACCTTGAGGATGCGCGTGAGGATCTGCACGAACTCTTTTTTCACCTCGGCGCCGGTGCGCAGCTTCTTAAGCTCGATGGCTTTGCGCAGCTGCGCGATGGCCTTGGTCGTCGTCTCCACGCCGGTGTCGGCGAGGATGAGCGTTTCCTCAAGGTCCTCGAAAAATTCCTCGTCGCCCGGCTCATAGGCGGCAAAAATACCGGTCAGCTGGGCGTCCATCTTCGTCTTGGTCTTGGTCAGGCCCTGTTTGATCTTATCAAAAAATCCCATAGAACTATCTTCTCCGTTACGATATGGTTTTAGCCGCTTCATCCAGCGAAAGCTCGATGACGCGGGATACGCCTTTTTCCTGCATGGTCACGCCGAACAGATGGTCGGCCTCCTCCATGGTGCCGCGGCGGTGCGTGATGACGAGAAACTGCGTGTTCTTGGCGAGGCGGCGCATGTACTGCACGTAGCGTGTGACGTTCGCCTCGTCGAGCGCAGCCTCGATCTCGTCCATGACGCAAAACGGCGTCGGCCGCACCTTCAAAATGGCAAAGTAGAGCGCGATCGCCACGAACGCCATCTCGCCGCCGGACATCAGGCTCAGCGTCGAGAGCGCCTTGCCGGGCGGCTGCACCTTGATCTCGATGCCGCTGTCGAGCACATGCTCCGGATCCTCGAGCACGAGCGCGGCCTTGCCGCCGCCGAACAGCTCCAGAAACGTCTGGCGGAACGCCCGATCGATCGCCTGAAACTGCGTGGTGAAGATGCCCTCCATCTCCCCCGTCACGTCGGAGATGATGCCGGTCAGTTCGCGCTTGGCTTTGAGAATGTCGTCCCGCTGGCCGGTGAGGAAGGTATAGCGCGTGTTCACGCGCGTGAATTCGTCGATCGCGCCAATGTTCGGCGTGCCCAGTGCGCCGATATTGCGTCGCAGTTCGGCGATCTGCCGGTTGGCCTTCGTCATGTTCTCGATCGGCTGGCGCAGCGCCTCGGCCGCCGTGCGGCTGAGCTCATAATTGTCCCAGAGCTTGTCGAGGATCTGCTTTTCCTCCATATCCGCCGAGAGCTTTTTCTGCTCGAAGCGCGACACGAGCCCTTGCATATCCAGCAGGTCGCGGTTGCGCGCCTGCGCGTCGCGGTCGGTGCGGGTGCGCTGCCCCTCGAGCTCCAGCTTGCGGCTGCTGCACGCGGCGAGATCGCTGCGCAGTGTCTCGGCGCGCTGGCGCAGCTCGGCCAGACGGCGCTCGTGCATCTGCAGGGTCTGCTGCAGCTGCTGCGTGCCGGCTTCTGCCTGCTCGATCTGGGCGAGGCGGGCCGTGCGGTCGCCGGTCATTTCCTCAAAGAGGTCGTGGATCTGCTGCGTCGTGCGCGTGATGGTCTCGCGCTCGGCGTCCAGAGACGCCGACTCCGCCCGCAGGCCGGCCAGCCGGTCGGCCAGTTCCTGACGGCGGCGGTCAAACGCGCCGCGGCCGAGCTCACTCTGATCGCGCTCGGCACGAAGCCGGGCGAGCGCCTGCTCCGCCGAAAGCGCGTCGGCACGGGCGGCCGTGATGCGGTCCTGATTTGCCTTCTGCTGCGCGCGGCAGGCGTCGATGGACGCATTCTGCCCCGCGATGGTCTCCTGCGCGGCGTTTTTCAGCAGCGCGACCTGCGCCGCCTCGGACTCCGCCTTGTGCAGCGTCTCGACCGCCTGCTCCAGCTGCGCCTGTGCAGTGTCGAGCTGCGCGTGCGCGGTGTCGCGTGCCGTCTGCGCGTCCTCAAGCTCGGCCTCGCGCTGCTTTTTCTCCAGCGTGAGCGTATCCAGCGCTGCGCGCAGGCGCTTGAGCTCATTTGCGCGCGAGAGGATGCCGCTGCCCTTGGCGGCGCTGCCGCCGGTGAGTGAGCCGCCGGCATTGACGAGCTGCCCGTCGAGCGTGACGATGCGGTAGCGGTGATCATAGCGCCTGGAGATGGCGATGGCGTCTTTCATCGTCTCGGCCACGACGGTGCGGCCCAGAAGATTGCTGACGATATTACGGTAAGCGGCGGCACAGGTGACGAGCGTGTCGGCCACACCGACATAGCCCGGCTCCTGATCCGGCACGCTGTTTAAATGCATGGGGCGGATGGTATCGAGCGGCAGGAACGTCGCGCGGCCGGTCTCGCGTCGGCGCAGGAGCTCAATGGCCTGCGCGCCGCAGCTTTGCGTATCGACGACGATGTTCTGTGCCGCGGCGCCGAGCGCCGTCTCGATGGCGAGGGCGTAGCGGTCGCCGGTCTTGATCAGGTTTGCGACCGGGCCGCGCACGCCGCGCAGCGTCCCCTTTTCGGCCGCGTGCATGACAGCCTTGACCGCGCGGTTGTAGCCCTCGAAGTCTTTTTCCATCTCGGTGAGCATATGGATGCGCGACTCGGTGCTGCGCAGGTCGACCGTCAGGCCGGACAGCCGCTCCTGCTGTTTTGTGAGCACCTGCTCACAGGCGGAAAGACGCTGGGCCTTTTCCCTTTGTTCCGCGCGCAGGGCGTCGCACGCGGTGCGGGCCTGCTGCTGCGCGGTCTGCTTTTCCTGCGCCTGCGCCTCGAGCGCCGACAGATGCTCGGCCGCTTCCGCGGCGGCGGTGGCGACGGCGTTTTCCTGATCGAGCAGCTCCTGCGACTTATCCGCCAGGAGCGTGATGCGCGTGCGGCACTCGGCCAGCGCGCTGCTCTGCGCACTCTCTCTGGCCAGCAGCTCCGTGTACGCGCGCTCGGCCTCGCCGGAGGACGCCGCATTGCGGTCGATCTCGTCGAGAACGGACCGGATCTCCTGCGCGTGCTGCGCCTTTTCCGCCTCGATTTCCTGCAGACGGCGCTGCTGCGCATCGATCTGCGCCTGCAGGGCGCTGGCGCGGTCGGCCTGCTCGGACACCTCCACGCGCAGGCGCGCGATGCTGTCGGCGCTGTTTTGCAGGTTCGTGCGCACGACGGCTGCTGCGCTCTCGCACTCGGCGGCCGCGCTCTCGGCCTCGGAGATCTGCTCGCGCGTGCGCTCGGACTCAAGGTCCTTCTCGCGCATCTTCTGCGCGATGTTCTCCGAAGCGGCATAGAGCTGCTCGAGCTCGCGCTGCGCGCCGGCGAGGTTCTCCTTCGCGGTCTGATAATCGTGGTTGACGGTCTCTGCTTGCGCGTGCAGGCGGTCGAGCGTCTCCATCCAGACGGAGACCTCCGCGCTCTTGAGTTCGTCGCGCAGGCGCAGGTACTTCTTCGCCGTCTCGGCCTGCTTGCGCAGAGGCTCGACCTGCAGCTCCAGCTCATCGACCTTATCGTTGATGCGCAGGAGGTTTTCCTCCGTGCGGGCGAGCTTGCGCTCCGACTCCTCCTTGCGGTAGCGGTAGCGCGAGATGCCGGCCGCTTCCTCAAAGATCTCGCGGCGCTCGTTGCTCTTGCCGGAGACGATCTCGGCGATGCGGCCCTGCCCGATGATCGAGTACCCGTCACGGCCGAGGCCGGTGTCCATGAGCAGCTCGTTGATGTCGCGCAGGCGGCAGGCCTCGCGGTTGATATAATATTCGCTCTCGCCGCTGCGGTAATAGCGGCGGGTGATCATGACCTCGGTGTTCTCAGTGTCGAAGATGCCGGTGCTGTTGTCAAGGATGAGCGACACCTGCGCAAAGCCCATGGGGCTGCGCTTTTCCGTGCCGCCGAAGATGACGTCCTCCATCTTGCCGCCGCGCAGCGTTTTCGTGCGCTGCTCGCCCATGACCCACAGAATGGCGTCCGATATGTTCGACTTGCCGCTCCCGTTCGGGCCGACAATTGCCGTGATCTCCTGGTCAAAATTCAGGCGCGTCTTGTCCGGGAAGGACTTGAAGCCCTGGATCTCCAATGCTTTTAAGTACACAAAATCCCTCGCATATCCGGCGCCTGCGCGTGCAGAGACGCCGCTATATCTCAAATCAAAGTAATACAAAGTAGAGTATACCGCCAAAAATGCCATTTTGCAACGGCCGGAGCGCATTTTTTCAGATGTGAAAAAATGCAGCCGCCTGTTGGTTCCAGGCGGCTGCATGCCGTTATTGCGTCATCTGTTCGAGCGCGCACCGGGCGGCGGACTGCTCCGCCTCTTTTTTCGTGCGGCCGGTGCCGCGGCCGATTTCGCTGCCATTGAGCAGCACGGCCATGGTGAACGTCTTGTTGTGGTCCGGGCCGCTCTCGGCGCAGACAGTATAGGAAAGCGTCTGCCCGGCGCGGCGCTGCACGCGCTCCTGCAGCTCTGTCTTGTAGTCCTCGACGTGGTGGATCTCCCCCTCGGCCAGGCCGTTGAGGATATGCGTGAGGATAAAACGCTGCGCAGGCTCGAGCCCGCCGTCAAGATACATGGCGGCGATGATCGCCTCCACCGCGTCGGCAAGGATGGACGGCCGCTCTCTGCCGCCGCTGCGCTCCTCCCCGTGGCCAAGGCGGATATAGTCGCCCAGATGCAGTGTGAGCGCCACGCCGTGCAGCGCCTGCTCGCAGACGAGCTCGGCACGCAGACGGCTCATCTTCCCCTCCGGCATGTCGGGATAGAGCTGATAGAGCCGCGTCGCCGTAACCATGCCGAGCACGGAATCGCCCAGAAACTCGAGCCGCTCGTTGCTGGTATAGCCCCGCGCGCGGTTCTCATTGGCATAGGAGCTGTGCATAAGCGCATGCTCCAGCAACCGCCGGTCGCGGAACGTATAGCCCAGGCGGGCCTCCAGCGCCTCCATCAGTCGCACTCCTTCGCCGCGTGCTTGTCCACACGCATGTAGGAAATATTGGCCGTGATGTCGTCAATGATGCCGGAATCGGCAAAGGCGATCGCCTGACGGATGGCATTGTAGATCGCGCGCGCATCAGACGAGCCGTGCGCCTTGATGACGGGCTTGCTGATGCCGAGCATGGCCGTGCCGCCGACCTCGTTTGGGTCGAGCGATGCCTTGAGCGCGTGGAACTCGTCCTTGATGGCAAGAGCAGCCATCTTGGTCTTGAAGTTTTTCATGAAAATGCCCTTGAGCTGGCGCGTCATGTACTTGATGCTGCCCTCGATGCCCTTGAGCAGCACGTTGCCGGTGAAGCCGTCCGTGACAACAACGTCCACATCGCCGCTGAACACCTGCGACGCCTCCACATTGCCGACAAAGCGGATGCGGCCGGCGGCGTCCGCCGCCTTGAGCAGCGGGAACGTCTCGTGCTGGAGCTCGGAGCCCTTATGCTCCTCGGTGCCGTTGCTCAGCAGGCCGACGCGCGGCGCAGCGATACCAAGCATGGTGCGGGCATAATAGCTGCCCATATAGGCAAACTGCAGCAGATACTCCGGCGTGCAGTCGGCGTTGGCGCCGCAGTCGATGAGCATGACGCCCGCGTCTCCGTTCGGCAGAACGGGAGCCAGCGCCGCGCGGCGGATGCCGTGAATGCGCTTGACGATGAGCGTGGCGCCGGTGAGCAGTGCGCCGGTGCTGCCGGCGGAGACGACCGCGTCGCCCTTGCCGTCACGCAGCATGTTGAGCGCGACCGTCATGGAAGCGTCCTTCTTGCGGCGGGTGGCCGTGCTGGGGTCGTCGTCCATGGTGATGACTTCGCTGGCGTCGATGATCTCGAGCTTGGCCTGTTCGTTGCGCAGGCAGGCCTCAATGGCGGCGCGCTGGCCGACGAGCACGATCTCCGCACCCAGCTCCTGCTGCGCGTGCACCGCGCCCTTGACGATCTCGTCCGGGGCGAGGTCACCGCCCATTGCGTCCACAAGAATTCTCATAGATGAAAAACCTCCTTTTGTTTCAGCCCGTCCAGGATCTGGAGGCTGCGCGCCGAGATCTTCGCATTCTTATTGCGCTTGCCGCGCACGCGGTGATCCAGCGGTGTGATGATGCCAAAATTGATGTTCATGGGTTGAAAATCGCCGACGCTGCCGCCGGAAATGTACAGGGACAGCGCGCCGATGGCCGTTTCCTGCGGGAAATCGACCGGTGGCAGGCCGAGCAGCTGCGCGGCCGTTTCAATACCGACGAGCGCGCCGGACGCGCATGACTCCACATAGCCCTCAACACCGGTCATCTGCCCGGCGAAGCGGATGCGCGGGGCGCGCCGGAGGCGGTAATACCGGTCGAGCAGCTGCGGAGAATTTAAATAAGTGTTGCGGTGCATGACGCCGTAGCGCACGAACTCCGCGTTCCGCAGCGCCGGGATCATGGAAAAGACACGCTTTTGCTCGCCAAACGTCAGGTGCGTCTGGAAACCGACGATGTTATACAGCGTGCCCTCGGCGTTGTCGCGCCGGAGCTGCACGACGGCATAATTATCTCGCCCGGTGCGCGGGTCACGCAGGCCGACCGGCTTGAGCGGGCCGTAGCGCAGGGTGTCCTCCCCGCGGCGGGCCATGACCTCGACCGGCATGCAGCCCTCAAAGACGTTCCTGTCCTCAAAGCCGTGGACAGGGGCCTCCTTGGCCGCGCACAGTTCCCGCCAGAAGGTCAGGTACTCCTCCTGGGTCAGGGGGCAGTTGATGTAATCGGCGGTTCCCTTGTCGTACCGGGAGGCAAACCAGGCGCTCTCCATGTCCACGCTGTCAAAGGTGACCAGCGGGGCCGCCGCGTCAAAGAAGTGCAGATAGCCGTTCTGAGGATAGCGCCGGGCGATGGCCTCCGCCAGTGGGTCGGAGGTCAGCGGCCCGCTGGCCACGATGACCTGTCCCTCCGCCGGAAGGTCTGTGACCTCCCCCTCCACCACAGTGATCTTGGGGTGGCTCCGGATCTTCTCCGTAATGGCTTCGGAGAAGGCATGGCGGTCCACTGCCAGCGCGCCGCCCGCCTCCACCCGGTGGGCGTCCGCGCAGGCCATGATGAGGGAGCCGCAGCGGCGCAGTTCCTCCTTCAGCAGCCCCACCGCGTTCTCCAGCTGGTCGGAGCGCAGGGAGTTGGAGCACACCAGCTCGCCGAAGGACGGGCTGTGGTGGGCCGGGGTCATCTTTTGGGGTTTCATCTCCCGAAGCGTCACGGGGATCCCCCGCCGGGCCAGCTGCCAGGCGGCCTCGCTGCCCGCCAGGCCCGCTCCGATCACAATTACAGGTTCCATGGGTCCCTCCTGATTCTGATTTTCCTTGTGTGTTTCGCGGCGCGTCACCGCTCGTCTGTCCGCCCCACCAGATAGTCGATGGTGACGCCGTAAAAATCGGCCAGAGCGATCAGCATTTTGATGTTGGGCTCGTTATCCTCGCTCTCATAGAATTGATAGCCCCGAATACTGATCCCCAGATATTCGGCCAACTCCTTTTGGCTCACCTTGCGTTCTTTTCTCAGCACACGCAAACGATCTCCAAGCAATTTACGGCTCACCTCTTGACATGTATAATTTATTCGTGTTATAACATGTATAAATTATACATGTTTGGGGTGGTTCTATGACCCGTCTGTCCAGTGTCCTCTATCAGTACGTCCTGGAGCACTCAGAAGCCTTTCTGGCCCTCATGCCGGAATATCCGGACTGCCGCCGCTTCTCCGACGAGAAGGAGGCCGCCCTGCGGGCCGCCCTCTCCCCGGAAGCCTGCATCATTCTGGATGACCTCCTCCGGGAGCGGGCGCTCCAGCACGGGGCGGAGCGGGAGGCCGTCTTTCAAGCCTCCCTCAGCCTGTGCCGGGAGCTGTACCGGTCCGCCCTGGCGTAGGGCAGGGCGGGTCCACGCTCACGCCTCTCCGTCCGGGCTCTCCCCTTCCGCCTTTTTAGCGGCGGTTTTCTTGGCCGCTGTCTTTTTGGCGGTGGTCTTTTTCGCCGCAGTTTTCTCAGCCGCCGTCTTGGACGCGGCCTTTTTGGCGGTGCTGGTCTTTTTGGCGCCGGTCTTGGAGGCTGCCGTCTTTTTGGCGGCGGTCTTTTTCGCCTCGGGCTGCTTCTCCTCCGGGGCGGTCCCGGACTCGCTGCCCGCCTCCCCGGCGTCATCCGCCGTCTTTCTCTTCCAGCCGCCCCGCTTCTCCTCCGGGGTGAAGTTGGGGCAGCCCTCGTGGATGCAGAAGGGCTTCTTGAAGCCCCGTCCGGACTTCTTGAACATGGTCCAGCCGCACTCCGGGCAGTTGTCCTTCACCGGCACGTCCCAGGTCATAAAGTCGCACTTTCTGGCCTCGTCCTTGCTGTTGAGATGCTCACAGCAGTAATAGGTGTACTGCTTATTGGTCTTTTTGCTCTTCCCCGTGCG
>ERZ772858.1715-NODE-1715-length-20093-cov-9.299082_pt1 | contig 20093 bp, 19 predicted proteins | sample MGYA00512136_ERZ772858 | MGnify/ENA primary metagenome ERZ772858 (study PRJEB29015, sample SAMEA2737726) | human gut metagenome | biome: human gut; feature: human-associated habitat; material: faeces | place: China | collected 2012 ...
ATCGAAGAGCGAACTGAGAAGCAATGTACAGGTTTGTATAGCTTCCAGATAACGGTTCTCAGGTTTTAGTTGATTCTCCCTCTTTCATATCCGGTGCAAAATGTTATTTGCATTCAATAGAATGCGTAAACAATTTTTCGGCAATAAATCTCTGTTGAGCTCAGAAAGTCTTGTTCTCCTGTTCTGACTAGCCGAATTTTCGACGTCTATTCATTGATTTTAACCGTTGACACTTTCACCTTGCGTATGTCTCTCTGCTATTCCATTAGTGCATCGGATTTTTCGCTCCTCGCAATCTTCTCGAAACACGGTAGAAATTCTTGTTTGCTTTCCAAGAGTTATTTATTGAGTCCGACAAGAATAAATTCTCTGCTTTTGGTGAGTTAAGGAAATTACTTAGAAAAAATCAAAAAATTTAAGCTTGAACTGAAGTTTTAGCCGATTCTTTTAGACATAATGTCATGTTGGAGTTCGACACCACCCGTCGAACAAAAATTTTGTTCATAGCCTCGTTAATGAAGAGTTTATAAAGTCATGGAAACTATCCTGAAATCCCTCCCGGTCGGTGAAAAAGTCGGTATTGCTTTCTCCGGCGGTCTTGACACCAGCACAGCTTTGCTCTGGATGAAAAAGAAAGGCGCTTTCCCTTGCGCTTACACTGCTAACCTTGGTCAGCCTGATGAGGACGATTACGAGGCAATTCCTCGAAAGGCTATGGACTTCGGTGCTTCGATCGCCCGCTTGGTTGACTGCCGTGAACAGTTAGTCGCCGAAGGCATCGCTGCTATTCAAAGCAACGCTTTCCACATCACAACCGGCGGTGTCACTTACTTCAACACCACTCCGCTCGGACGTGCCGTTACCGGCACCATGCTCGTCAACGCAATGCGCGAAGACGGCGTCAATATTTGGGGCGACGGCTCTACCTACAAAGGAAACGATATCGAACGTTTCTACCGTTACGGCTTAGTCGCCAATCCCGACCTCAAGATTTACAAGCCCTGGCTTGACGTTGAGTTCATCACAGAACTCGGCGGCCGTGCTGAAATGAGCCAGTTCCTGGCTGACAACGGTTTCGGCTACAAGATGAGCAAGGAAAAGGCTTATTCCACTGACTCCAACATGCTCGGTGCTACCCACGAAGCCAAAGACCTCGAACACCTTGACAGCAGCATGAAGATCGTTGAACCGATCATGGGTGTTCCGTTCTGGAAAGAAGACGTCGACATCAAGCCTGAGAAAGTCACCGTTCGTTTCGAAGAGGGCATTCCTGTTGCTCTTAACGGCAAGGAATACGACGACAAGGTTGAACTGATGCTCGAAGCCAACCGCATCGGCGGCCGTCACGGTCTCGGCATGAGCGACCAGATCGAAAACCGTATTATCGAAGCCAAGAGCCGCGGTATTTACGAAGCCCCGGGAATGGCATTGCTCCATATCGCTTTCGAACGTCTCGTGACCGGTATCCACAACGAAGACACAATCGAACAGTGGAGAATCAACGGCATCAAACTCGGCCGTCTGCTTTATCAGGGCCGCTGGTTTGATCCGCAGGCCATCATGCTCCGCGAAACCGCTCAGCGCTGGGTTGCTCGTGCAATCACCGGTGAAGTCGATATCGAACTTCGCCGCGGCAATGACTACACGATCCTCGATACACGTTCTCCCAACCTGACATACGAACCGGAACGCCTGACAATGGAAAAGGGCGACTCCATGTTCACAGCTTCCGACCGTATCGGCCAGCTGACCATGCGCAACCTCGACATCGTCGATACACGCAACAAGCTCGGCATCTACTCCAAGGCCGGTCTTATCGGCGGCAGCTCCAGCTCTATGCCTCTCCTTAAAGGTACAAAAGACAACGACTAATCTCGTTTCTTTGAATTGAAACAATCCTTCCTGAGTTTTTCTTGGGAAGGATTTTTTATGCTGCTTTTCTCTAGAAATACCGTAAAAGGATTACGGAAGAATTCTAAGAAGGAAAGTACCCACCACCACACCAAAACAGGACGGCTATAACCTTCAAAAGGTGGGTTAAGTAGGCGCAGCTTGCCTTCTTGCACAACATGTTTTAATAATTAACGTGTTCGTGGTTGAGAGTAGATTTGTTTGAGTTTTGGTTTTTGTTCTAATTTTTGAGTTGCTGATCAAAAATGTCTGTTCGTCAAAGAATTAAATCCACAGCCATTTTCAAAGGACTCCTCGCCGGATTTATTTTTATTTCCGCAGCCTCGTTCGCCGCTGAAAAGACAGAAATCAAAGTCGGTGTCATTGATTCTTTTAACCCGGAATTCAGCACCCAAACCCTTGAACCCACACTCAAGTTTTTGAACTCGAAGCTGCCTGCTTACCGGTTTGTTCCTGTTTCGCTCAATTCCGTCAATCCTGACAAAGAGCTCAAAAACAATCCCGTCGACTTTCTGATTAGCTCTGCGGGCACGTTTCATGAACTGAGCCTGTCTCAAGGCATTGTTCACGTCGCTACGCGCAAGACAATTCTTTCCGACGATCCTTCGGCATCGGAGGCGGGCGCTTTTGTGACACTTGCCAAAAGAGAGGATCTCAAGGAATTGAGAGACCTGAAAGAATAGGTTGTTGCAGCGTCTCAGCCTAATTCCTTTGACGGTTGGCTTGTCGCGCAGCATGAGATTTTCAAAAACGGTCTTGATCCAGAGAACTTCTTTAAGAGTTCCGTTTTTACGCACTTCCAGTTTCCGGACTCTTTAATGCTCCTCATTCAAGGTGAAGCAGATGTCGCGATTTTGTCTGCGTGTGTTCTGGAACAGCTTTCTAATGAAGGGCTCATTGAGGCTTCCGATTTCAAAGTCCTAGCTCAGAAACCCCAAGGTGTTCTTAGATGTGCAAGAAGTACCGACCTTTACCCGGGCATTGTTTTTGCGGCACGAGAAGATATCCCGCCGAAACTCAAATGGGAAGTAACATCGGCTTTGATGTCCATGCCGCCGACAAACGACTATGAATGGACAATCGCCAGTCGGTTCTCTAAAGTCGATGAACTTTACAGAGATCTTCAGCTAGGACCATATCAATATTTGAAAGATTGGAGTCCGGCCGGAATCTTAAAGCGTTTCAAAACAGAGATCTTGTTGGCAAGCGGCTTACTGCTTCTTCTAATCCTCAATTCTTTGTACTTGCGGCGCACTGTCGCTAAACGAACACTTCAGGTAAGAAGAACGCTCAATCGCCAAATCAAGCTGGAAAAAGAATACAAAGAATCACGAAACCGCTTGGCCCAAATGGAAAAATTCGGCGTCATCAACCAGCTGTCCGGAATGCTTGCTCACGAAGTCCAGCAGCCGCTGATGGCGATTAATAATTATCTGGCAGGGCTTCGCGTATATCTGAATTCAAAAGGTTATTCCGATGCAGTGACTGAAAGAGCCATCGGTTCGTTAGAACATAACAGCGAACGGATCGGCAGCATCGTCACTCGTGTCAGAGGATATGCAAAGCAAAAGAAGGGCGAGATGAAGAGCTGCGACTTGACCGCAATTGCTTTGAGCGCCCTTAATGTATTGAAAGCCTTGAAATTCGAACATGTCGAGGTCACCTCGGATTTGCCGCCTCAGGCTAAAGTCGTCGGGGATCCTCTGGAACTTGAACTGCTCATCATTAACTTACTAAAAAACGCCTGCAGCGCGGTAGAGAAACAACCCAAGCCCAAAGTTGATTTGAAAATCGAAAGCCTCGATGACAAGCATTGGTGTTTGAGTGTTTCAGACAACAGACCGACACTTGATGACAAATCCTTTGCCAGACTGAAGACACTCGGTGACAGTGTCAAACCTGAAGGGATGGGTATCGGTCTTTCGATCGTCCGAGGCATCGCAGACAAACACGGAGCGGAATTGGAATTCATAAGACTGCCGAAAGGCGGCATCTGCAGCCGTGCCGTAATTGACAAGGAGGTTTAGACATGACAACACCGTTGGTTCGTATTGTGGATGATGATGCGGATGCACGATCTTCTTCTTCATTTTTCCTGAGCATGATGGGACTCGAAATCAAAGAGTACGAAAGCGCTCAGCGATTCCTGGATGAGGACGATATGAATCGCCCGGGATGCATCATCTTGGATGTACGCATGCCGGACATGACCGGAATGGAACTTCAAGTCAAGCTGAACCAAAAGAACTGTCGGCTGCCGATCATCTTTCTTTCCGGACACGGTGAACTGGATATGGCAGTGCATGCGCTAAAACGCGGTGCTTCGGATTTTCTTCAGAAATCCGCGAAACCTGAACGGTTGCTTGCCGCAGTGAAGAAAGCGGTAACGGCGAGCATGGAAGAATTTGAATCCGATTCCGAGATTGAAACGCTCCGCAAAATTTATGACTCTCTGACACCTCGAGAAAAAGAAGTCGCCCTCGGTGTCTCCAAAGGAGAGCTCAATAAAGTCATCGGCTACAACTTAGGTATCAGCGAGCGGACCGTGAAGATGCACCGAGCCAACCTCTGCACAAAACTCAATGTGACCAACGCTGTCGAGATGGCAGCGTTCTTACGCAAAATCGGAGTGTTAGATGCGTAGAAGAAACTTTTCGGCCAGTTTAACTTTATTTGCAATATTACCGTCCTCAGTATTTGCAGAGACAGGTGACGAAACTAAATTCGATCTGATCATCATAGGCATAGGTGCAGCCGGCTTATCCACGGCCGTTTCTGCCGCTCAAAACGGCGTCAAAAATATTCTTCTCATCGACAAAGCGGCTTTTGTCGGCGGACATTCCGCACTTTCCGGGGGATCCGTCAACGCCGTAGTTCCGGAACTTCAGATGAAGCAGGGCATCAAAGACAGTCCCGAATTTTGGCAGCGCCAAATCATGGAGACGGGAGAATTCCAAAGCGATCCCGTGCTCGTCAATACACTTGTCAACAACGCACAATCAACGCTCATTGGCTCCGAGAAATCGGTATTCCTTTTGATGACCAGGTTTTTGAAGCCTGGGGCGGAAAGTTCCAGCGTGCGCATTCCGCAGGCCAAAAACGAAGCGGCATGACCTATGTTCGGATCATGAACCACAAAGCCCGTTCTCTAAGTGTGAAAGTGAGACTCAGAACAGAGGCGGTGAACTTGTTAGAGAAAGACGGGCAGGTTATGGGTGTGAGGGTTAAAGATCGAAACGGCAAGCTGACGGATTTAGAGGCTAAAGATGTTGTCATCGCAACCGGAGGCTTCACCGCCAATGTCGCTATGCGTCTGAAATACGACAGCCGTTTGGACGCATCTCTCTTTACGCCGGCTAATCAGACAGGAAGAGGCTTTGACGGATCTACCGGCGACGGAATTCTCATGGCCGAAAAGTTGGGCGCTCAAACCGTCGACATGGATGCCATCCAGCTTATTCCACTGAGAGGCGGCAGACTGCTGAACTATGTAGGTGGCGATATTTATGTCGACAGCGAAGGAAAACGTTTTATCGACGAAAGCAAAGGAGTGAAGGCAATCGCTGAGGCTTACTTGAATTTACCGGACCGAGTGTTTTGGGTGATCACGGATTCTCAGTCGCAAAAGAGTCTGGACTTAGACGCCAAACTTCTTGCGGGCTCGGTTCATATAGCTGATTCGGTCTCCGAAATGGCAAAGAAAATGCATGTCAGCGCAAAGGTGCTTCAAGAAACTTTGGATCGTTATAACCGTTTTGTGGAGCAAGGCGAAGATAAAGATTTCGGCAAGAAGATATTTACCCAGAAAATTGAAAAACCGCCTTTTTATTTCGGATGAGAGCAGTTTGATATTCACTACAGCTGCGGTGGTTTAAAAATTAATAAGACTTGTCAAGTTATCGGAAAAGCTGACAAACCGATCCCAAATCTTTATGCCGTTGGTGAAGTCACAGGAGGCATTCACGGAAGGGATCGTTTAGGCGGAGACTCTCTTATTTCCTGCTTTGTTTTTGGAAAGATTGCAGGAGAAGAAATCGCGAAGAAACAGAAGAGCTGCCAATAATAAACATAGGATTTCAAAGGAGAAAGTTAATCACTTAACTTTCTCCTGGAAATATTAACCCCTCAAAATTAAATAGATACCAATATTATTTATTCATCAAAAATCACCGAGAAAAATTTGGTCAATCTAAATAAAATTCCATTCTTTTAGTAGTTTTAAAAATTCTTCAATGTCCTTGAAAACTTCTGCAATAAGATTATATTTTCTCTATACAAAATTTTAGAATCGATATTTTTAAGATAAAGAAGAATTCCTTATTCTTTAGAGAAGTTTTCGTCCATCTCCTTCTTTTCCAATAATCTCATTTTCTATTTGAGATTTCCGGGATATTTTTCTAGAACTTATTATCTTCCCAACAGCATTAGAGACTTTTGGGTTTATATTTTCTAAGAGACCGTCCCATTGTCTTCGTCCAATTCTACGGTCAACAGCTCGTAAAATATCCGCGATACCCCATTCGTCTTTTAAGGCTATGGCAGTCTCCCTGTCTGCGTTGAGATATTCTGCAATCAAATCTGAAAGACTGCTAGCCGAGATCTGTAGACCAGGTACATTTCTTCATGACTAAGGCCTTCTGTGTAATTTCTTGGCCAGTCCCAAATAATTTCACTATTTAGCATCAGAAAATATCTCGGACAAACAGTATCTACATGTCCGGGAATTCGGTATATCGCACAATGAAACTGCAAACGAATATTCGGGGCGAAGATTTCCTGAAGTCAGTGTTGTAATTTTGACCATCGTCTTGGCATTTTCTTCTCCTTATCCTATGCCAATACGATATCGCCTCCTGCGTTAATATATGGCGCAAAAAGAGGAGGAAAGTCGCCAATAGATAAACTCAATCAATATCATTCAAAAATACATGTTGATTTCTGCGTTTAAATAGAAATAAAGGAGTTTAAATATACCAAAAAACAAATTTGGTTCTAATATTCTATTTGTTGGACTTTTATTTTACCCTTTAAAATTTAGATAAATTAAATAAATAAAATTAACTATTTTTTATAAAAAAAGAGGCCGCTATAGCCTCAATTTCTTTGTGAGAAAATTACAACGCTTTAATAGTTTCAATAAGCTTATCTACGCTTTCTTTCGGCGTTGCCCAACTAGTGCAAAAACGAACTAAGAATTCCTCTTGCCCGGCATCGCCCTCGCATTCAAATGCATAATCTTTAGAAAGTTTATCTTTTGCTTCACGGGGCAAGAATAAAAATTGCTGGTTAGTAGGTGAGTCCACTAAAAAGCGACAACCTTTTTCTTTGAATGCGTCTTTAATTCTCATTGCCTGATCAACAGCGTGTTTTCCCATTTCTTCGTAAAGACCATCCGTAAATAAGGCTTCGAATTGAACGCCGAGAAGGCGCCCTTTAGCGAGCATGGCGCAATTTTGTTTAATCATGCTTCGGAAGTTTGCGTCCAAGCCGTTTCCTCTCGGGAATACAATCGCTTCTCCCATCAAAATACCGACCTTTGTTCCGCCGATATAGAAAACATCGGTCAAACGGTCAATATCTTCTAATGTAACGTCGTTGCCAGGGCTTTGTAAGCCGTAGCCAAGACGAGCGCCGTCAAGATAAAGCGGAATCACAAATTCCCGGCAAACTTCTGACAGTGCTTGAAGTTCCGATTTGGAATAGACAGTGCCTAATTCAGTGGGCGAAGAAATGTAGACCATGCCGGGTTGGACAACATGCTCATGTGTCGGATCCGCCCAGTAACTTTCTAGATAGTCTCTGAGGGTATCGGCAGAGAGTTTTCCGTCTTTTCCATCCAAACCAATGACTTTATGCCCTGTCGCTTCAACGGCACCGGCCTCATGAACATTGATGTGACCGCTCTTGCAGCAGACGCATCCTTGATAGGGTCTCAAAAGCGATGCAATAACGGTTACGTTGGCAGGAGTTCCGCCGGTAACAAAATAAACATTGGCCAAAGGGTCTTCACAAGCTTCTTGTATAAGTTCCTGAGCGTGAGCACAGTGTCCGTCAACACCGTAGCCGGGGGTCTGTTCAAAATTCGTCTTAACCAAAGCTTCTAATACTTTGGGATGGGCGCCTTCGGCGTAGTCGCATTCAAATCGGATCATTTTTTGGAATGAAATGGTTGAGGAATTGTTGAAATAATAGGACAAAAAAGCGGGGCCTGAGCCCCGCGAATCATTGCTTTGTTATTCCGCCTGGTCTTTCAGGAAGTTAATCAGAAGGGGAACAGGACGGCCGGTTGATCCTTTTTCTTTTCCGCTCTTATTGGCAACACCTGCGATATCTAAGTGAGCCCACGGGGTATCACCGACAAATTCTTCCAAGAAGGCTGCGGCCGTGCAGGCACCTGCGCCGCGAGAGTCGCTGATATTGGCGAGATCGGCAAAATTGCTCTTCAAAGCCTTGGTAAAGGAAATATCCAGAGGCATTCTCCAAACCGGATCCATTGCGGTATCGCCTGCCATCATGAGAGACATTGCCAATTCTTCATCGTTAGAGAATAAGCCTGCAATATCGTTGCCCAGAGCAACAACGCATGCGCCGGTCAATGTGGCGGCATCGACAACGCACTTCGGCTTGAACTTATCAATGGTGTATGCGAGAACATCGCACAGAACCAAACGACCTTCGGCATCGGTGTTCAGAACTTCAACGGTCTTCCCGGCATAGCTCTTCAAGATGTCACCGGGTTTAGTGGCAGAACTTCCGGGCATATTTTCCGTAAAGCCGACTGCAGCAACGATGTTCACCGGCAGCTTCATGGCTGCTGCGGTTGCGATAGAAGCGATCATGGCCGCAGCGCCGCACATGTCGTACTTCATTTCGTCCATTCCCTTAGCAGGTTTCAAAGAAATGCCGCCGGAGTCGAATGTCAATCCTTTACCGACCAAAGCGACGGGCGCGTCGTCCTTCTTTCCGCCGTGGTATTCGATGACCACCATGCGAGGTTTCTGGTGAGAGCCCTTAGCAACGCCAAGCAGGCATCCCATGCCCAGTTTTTCCATGGCTTTTTCGTCGAAGACAGTTACGTCAAGGCCAAGAGAGCCGGCCAACTTCATGCATTCTTCAGCCATAAACTTCGGTGTGCAGAGATTCGCCGGCATATCCCCGTACTGCTTAGCCATCTGAACGCCAACCCCGACAGATACACCTTCGGCATAGGCTTTTTCTATGTCCTTGTTTTCATCCGGGACATAGAGATCAATGTTCTTAGGCTTCTTCCAGTTAATGTCAAAAGTTTTGTAATTCTTAGGACGATCAAGAGCAGTGCAGGCAATAAAACCGGACTGTTCGGCAATCCATTCAGGAACTTCATCCGGCAGCCACTCAAGGGTGGTCAGGACGACTTCTTTGCCAAGGTAAGCATTATCGATGCCGAGTTTCAAAACGCGCTGAAAGTCTCTGGCCTTGCATTTTCCTAAGCCGACAAACACAACGCGTTCGGCTTTGCATCCCGGAAAATCACGGAAAACTGCAACCTTGCCGACGCAGGGATGAATGTCTCCGGCCTCAATCCAGCGAGAGACAGCTCCTTCGGAAGCCTTATCGAGCGCTTCAGCTGTCGGAGTAAGACCGCCGGCAGGAATTCCGACAACCAGAGCTCCGCATTCGAGCTTTAAAACATCACCGCTAACCATTGAAAATTTCATATTTTTTGTTCCTTATGATTCGCAAACAATTTTTCAATTATAGGAAGACTAGGGTTCGTTGATGAAATATTGAGAGCATTTCAGGAACTTAACTTAGATGAAATTCGCCGGAACTTCCTCAGCGAGAAAGTGCCGGCGATAGAAAAAAGATAACTGTTTAGATTAGGCAGTTTTTGATTGCGAGGTCTTTGCCTTTTCCTTCAAGAATTTATTTTCCCGACGAACGAAGTAACTCGACATCAATCCGGAGAAAACAATAATCAGCATTCCGCAAATAACAGGGAAGGTTGCCGGTTCGAGGAAAAGGATTTCTCCCAAAATCGTTGAGAAAAGAATGACTGTGTACTGAAGAGAACTCGACAGAACCAGATTGCCCCTGGAGAAAGCTCTGGTCAGACAGAATTGACCGCCGGTCGCACAGATACAAAGTCCCAAAATGTATAAGGCGCCCTTAACGCTCCAGGGATGGAAGCCGCCGGTGAGGAATGTTCCGATGAGGCCGCAAATCGCACCGACCAGAACAAGGTAAAAAATAATTCGTGTTTCCGGCTCATGAAGCATGCCGAGTTTCTTAACAAATGTTGTGGCATTTGCAGTGAAGAAGCCCGCGGCTAAACCCACTACAGCGGCATAGTATTCGTGCGGTCCGATGGTTGGTCCGAGCATGATCACGACGCCGATAAAACCGAAAAGCACCATCGCCATCAGTCCCCAGTTCACCCGAGCGTGATGGAGCAGGGAGGTCGTCAGAATGTAGGCTCCGACAAACAGCGGCGAGGTGTAATTCAATGTCATCGCCAGCCCGATATTCAGATGAGAGACGGAATAAATGCCGCAGATGATTGAAAGGGTGCCGCACATCGAGCGAATCAGATGCTGCCAGGGGTGCGTGGTGGAAAGCGTAATGCCGCTGAAACGCATAACGCCGTAAAAGAGTACAACGCCGAAAATTGATCTGAAAAAGAGGATTTCCCAGCTTCCGATGCCTTCAAAACCGGAATATTTCACGAACACGGCATAAAAGGCATAAAACAATGCCGCAACAACCATCCACAGAGACTGCACGGACCATCCTCCTAAAAAAGAATATCTTAGTCGTCAAATCTTTCGCATAGGAAACTGTGGATCACGATATTTTCCCCTACGACCTTTCGATCACTATTTTTATCAGGGGAAAGGAGCAATTTTTTGACTAAACTTTCTTGAATATTTACTGATTCAAAAAAGCCATGCAACAAGAACTCAAATCGCTTTTTGCCGAAATTGTCGGCCTCAATAACGTCATTGATGATCCGGCTCTTTTCGGACCTTACACGGATGATTTCACAGACCACTACGTCTCAAAGCCTTTGGCTGTCGTCCGCCCCTCTACCACCGAACAAGTTTCAAAGATCGTCAAACTTTGCGCTCAATACAACGTTCCCATTGTCACCCAAGGCGGCAATACAAGTCTGACAGGCGCAGCGACAACTTATCGACCGGATGCTGAAATCGTCCTGTCCATGACAAAAATGAAAAACGTCATCGACGCGGACCCCCTTTCAGACACGTTAACCGTTCAAGCCGGAATGACATTGGCCGAAGTGCATGAAGCTGCAGAAAGTGTTAATCGTTTCTTCCCGCTGTCTTTTGCGGCAGAAGGCAACGCAACCATCGGCGGCTGCTGTGCCTGTAATGCCGGCGGAGTGGCCGTACTGCGTTACGGAACAACACGCGACTTGGTTCTCGGCGTTGAAGTCGTCCTTCCCGACGGCCGCATTTACAACGGTTTAAGACGTCTTCGTAAGGACAACACCGGATACGATTTCAAAGACTTATTCTTGGGCAGCGAAGGGACGATCGGCATTATTACTGCTGTAGTTCTGAAACTCTTCCCGGCTGCGAAAGAAAAAGAACCCGCTTTCTGCTGTCTGAACAGTATTCAGGATGCCGGGAAGCTTCTGAACCGATTCAAGATGAAAGCCGGTTCTTCTCTGACAGCTTTTGAATTGATCAGCGATTTGCCGATCGGGCGGGTCAAAAAGTACCTGCCTGATATCGAAGTGCCTCCGCTCAGCGACTCTCCCTGGAAAGTGCTGGTTGAACTTTCCCTGGAAAAGAAGCCTCAGGAAAGCATGATGGAACACATCTTGGAAGGTGCGTTTGAAGACGGAGAAATCACCGATGCCGCCATTGCCAGCTCTCTGCAGGACTCCCATACGTTCTGGCATGTTCGCGAATCAATCCCTCTGGCCGACAGAACGGCCGGCGGCAGTATCCATAGCGATGTCAGCCTCCCCATTTCTTTAATCCCTGAGTTCGTCGAAGAAACAAGCGCAATGCTTTTATCCGCTTATCCCTGGCTCGGGCTTTCCATCTATGGGCACTTGGGCGACGGAAACCTTCATTTCAATTTCGTCAGTCCTGAAGACCCGGGTGCAACCTACCGAAATGAAGAAGGAATTCGAGAAATTCTTTATAGTCAGGTTAATAAGTTTGAGGGCTCGATTTCAGCCGAACACGGCATCGGAATGCTGAAACTTGACCATAATTACCAATTCAAGGATCCTTTGGAAATTGAGATAATGCGCAAGATCAAAAACGCTTTTGATCCGAAGGGCATCATGAATCCCGGGAAGCTCTTGAAAGCGGAATAACCAACGAGGAAACTGTGGGTAAGAAATCAAAGAAAGAGGAAAAGAAGATGGCAGTCAAAGAAACTCGAAAACTCGCCAAAGAGGAACCTTCCGACATTGCATCCGAAGTTCTCGATGACGGTTACATCGATGTCATGGATGACAAAACCGTTGCTCTTTTTCCTTTGGGCGACATGATTATTCCCACAGGCATCGACTACAAACCCGGTGATCCCGAAGAAGATGCACTGGCGGTAACCGATGCGCTTCCTGAAATTGAAGATCTTTGCTTCTTAGAAGTTCCGAAGGTTTTTTCTTTAAAGGGAAGTGTGGTCACACCGGCGATGATGCTCGAGCTTTCCCGAGCCGTCCAAAGAGTTTTGATTCGCCCGGAAGTCTCCGGCGTTGTCGTTACTCAGCCCGCGGACAACATTGAAGAAACGGCTTATTTCGTCAGCATCTCCTTGTCGGACGTCTTCCAGAATCAGAATTCCAAGCCGATCGTCTTTACGACCTGCATGAATCCTGAGGACCCGATGTTTGACGGAACCAAGAATCTTTTAGATTCCATCCGAGTTGCCTGCCACGACGTGAAGGGAGACATCTCGACCGTTGTCGTCTGCATGAACGGCGAGATTCATGCGGCCTCCCGTGCTCAGCTCACCCATACCAACAAGGCTTCCGCCTTGGCTTCTCCGGGCTGGGGCCCCGTCGGCTATGTCGACCGCGACAATGTTTATTTCCGCTGCGGTGCATTAGAGCTCGATACCGGTTTGAACTTCCCGATGCTCAAAAAGCTTACGGCCAAAGTTCCTGTTGTTAAAGCCATGTGCGGAGACGACGGTGCGCTTCTTGAAATGGTCCTTGAAAAAGAACCGGACGCGATAATCGTTGAAGGCTTCGGCCGCGGCAATCTTCCGGCCGGAATGATGCCTGCGATTAAAAAAGCAGTAAAGAAGGGCATCTTCGTTGTGATCTCGACGAGAGCTTCTTCCGGCCGTGTCTTAGACAGTACGGTTTTCCAGGGCAGCGTCGCGCAGTGTCTCGAATGCGGCTGTTTACTAGCAGGTGAAACAACGACGTCTAAAGCCAGACTTCTTTTGATGTATGTTCTTTCTCAGAAAGAAGCGATCCAATTGAAGAAAGAGGATCCTGAAAGATTCTTCGCCTACGTACAGGAATGTTTAGATCCGGTACTCACCAATCGTCTCTTCGGTTAATGAGTCAAAAATTTGCTTCTATGGATGAATTATTCGAAGCGCTGAGCCATTCAGCGTTTCGAAGCAAATTTCGTTTGTCTTATGCCGACAGAACTTATGCCGAGACTCGCAATGACGAGCTCTTGAAGAAACACGCAAGACAAATTCTTCACGACAGAATCGGAAGCGCGCATCCAAAAAACGACGGCAAGCAAACGCCTTATAAAGGACATCCGATCTTTACTGCTCAGCACGCAACGGGATGCTGCTGCCGCGGATGCCTTTATAAGTGGCACGGGATAGACAAGGGCAGGGAACTAACGGAAGAAGAACTCAATAACCTGAGCGATGTGATCTTGGAGTGGATTCATCGAGACTTACAAAAACCAGCTCCGAGGAAAAGAGTACGCATAGGCGAAACTCTGGATCTTTTCGACCAAAATTAAGTTGCTTTTTGTGAAGGTTTTCAAAACATTCCAAAAAGGCTTCTTAAGAAACTTTCGGACTCAATCTAACTAAAAGTTATAACTAACCATCCATAAATAGTATTGGATTGAGAAGAAAAGAATTTTTATGATGGAGGCATATAGAAGGAGAAAATATGCCTCTTAACCGCCGTTCATTCCTCGGACTTTCAACAATTCTTTTGACTTCTCCTCTGCCTGTGTTTTCTTCGGAAAAGAAATCCGCCAAGAGAATCCTGGTTTATGGTGACTCGAATTCTTTCGGATGGGCCTGGAGCCCGGAAAAAGACATCTATCGTCTTCCAATCGATCGAATTTGGCCTCAGGTCATGGCTCAAAAACTTGGCCCCGATTATGAAGTCGAAGTTAATGCCTTGGGCGGCCGAACCGTAAAAAGAGATCAAAAAGACGGAAACGGAACCGACAAAAGCCTTTCCGGTAAGTTGTTCAATGGGATGGTGTCACTTCCTGCGGTTCTTTCCGAAAACCTTCCTCTGGATTTAGTCATTGTCATGCTCGGAACCAATGACGCGAATTCAAGATATAAGAACAATCCAAAAGCGATCGCCGATGATCTTGAAGAGATGATTCGTAAGATTCAAGCAGGTGAATGGCAATCCAACACTAAATTTAAGACACCAAAAGTCTTAGTCATTGCACCTCCGCTGCAGCCGAATGAAACTGCTTCCGGCGATGCATTCAACGGCGCAGAAAAAATCACCAAAGAGCTTCCGCCGCTTCTGCAGGAAAAATGCCGAATGCTTGGCACCGAATACATAAACGCTCAAGACTTCGTGAAAGGTATTCCCGGACAGATTGACCGTGTTCATCTTTCTCCGGAGCAGCACAAGGTTTTAGGCGAGGCGGCAGCTGCAAAGGTCAAAGAAATCTTTGCGCATTGATTGTTGAAAGAATCTTAGGTGGGATGAATGAAACTTCTGAGCGCTGCCGCCGCAATCTCAGCTTGTTTACTTATGTCCGGAAACATCATGGCCCAAAACATTCAGATCAAAGTCGACGACAAAGCCTTTACGGGAGAGTTGAACAACAACGATGCCGCCAAAGACTTTGCTGCAAAGCTTCCGCTGAAACTCAAATTTGAAGATTTCGTAACGACGGAACGGATCTCTTATCTTCCGAAGCCTCTGAGTTTGGGAACTGCTCCAAGAAACTGTGATCCGCAAAAAGGCGATATTGCTTATTACATTCCTTGGGGAAATTTGACGGTTTTTGTTAGAGATTTCCGCCCGTCTGACAACTTAGTCCCGTTCGGAAAACTTTCTTCAAAATCGCTTGAGGCCATCCAAGAAAGCGGCTCCAAAGATGTTGAAATCAGTCTTGTTAAGTGAACGATATGGAAACAACAGGATTTTTGAGAAGAACGATTCTTTTAACGGCAGCTGCAATGCCGATGATGGGAAGTAAAGTGTTGGCAGCAACTCCGAATCAAGGTGCATCTACCGTCTATTTTGCAAAAGACATCAATGCAGAGAATTTTTTAGCAATTTATGACCGACTTAAAAAGGACGGAAACCTTCCGGACGACGGAAGACTCACGGGAATCAAACTTCACGGCGACGATGTCGATACGAATCGAGCGATGTGGGAAGCGCTGCTGAATCACATTCCGAACAGCAAATTTGTTGAATGCAACTATGCCTCAATCTATCCGGCCGGAAGAGGCAATACGCAAGGAAATATTCGGGCGATTACTGCTCAAGGCGTCGACAAGAATCGCCTCGATATCTTGGATCGCAAAAACGAATTCACGGAAATTCCTATCAAAGGCGGAAAAGAATTAAAGTCCCTCTCCGCGCCGACCGCCTTATTGAAGGAATACGGCTGTGTTGCAGTGACGGCAAATTTCCGAATTCCGAGTTTTGCGGGATTTTCCGGTGCTTGTAAGAACGTCGGAATCGGTTTAGCGGAGTGGGCAAGACTCAAGTTCATGGCCCAGGAGTCAAAAAAGATGCCGGTTTCTTCAGAAGACTCGCTGACGCCTCAAAAGGCATTCACGATGCAATGGGCCATCGACTGCTTTTTATTAACGTGGTCTCAAACATTCACGTTGATCCGCTGAAAGGCACCAAAGTCCGAACCGGAAATCTCGGCATCGTCGGATCTCTTGATTTGCTCGCCGCCGACCAAGCTGCAGCCGACTTAATTTACGGGCTATCGCCGGCCGAATACAACGCTTATTCGCTCCAAGAAAAGATTGACAGAGGCTTCCTTCAGCTCGAGTACTTGGACGAAATCGGAGCTGGAAACCGTACCTACAAACTCATAACACTCTAATTCTTATAGGAAAAATCATGAAAAAACTCCTCATAGCCACACTTCTTGGTTTAGCCGCGGCCGGAGCACAAGTTCAGGCCAAAACGCTGCTTGTCTATTACAGCTTCACCGGAAATATTGAAAAGGCCGCTGACGCCGTTAAAGACCAAACCCCGACGGATGTGCTTCGGATTCAGCCGGCGCAAAAAGGCTTGAACTACGCGGCTAACAATTATTCTCTCGGAAGTGATTTGGTGGACCAAATTCGAAGCAAGCCGAATGACGCTTTTTCTTATCCCGCCATTGATCCGGTAAACGTGGACTTTTCAAAATACGATACCGTTATCATCGGTACGCCGCTTTGGTGGAGCAATATGGCGGCACCCATGCAAACGTTCTTATTCCACAACGGAAAGGCAATGGCCGGCAAGAAAATCGGTTTGATTGTCTCGAGCGCCAGCAGCGGAATTTCCGGCGTTGAAAGAGATGCTAAACGCCTTATTCCTGAAGGCAACTTCACAAAGAGCCTTTGGATCCGCTCTTACCAAGTTTCGTCCGCACCGAAGATGGTGTCCGAGTGGCTCAAAGCCAACGATCTGGCTTTCAAGTAATTTTTTCCAATAAGAAAGGCGCCGAAGCGCCTTTCTCATCAAATATCAAGAAGATCTAATCGATCAGATTAATATTGGTCGAACATTCTCTGGATTTCTTTCGGATCCTGAGTCTTCGTCAGAGCAAGCTGCAGGAGCAGACGAGCTTTCTGAGGATTCAGTGTGTCGGACTCTAAGAAGCCTGCCTTCGTCCACATGGGCAGAGAAACTGTTGTAGCACCGTTCGGAACACGAGCGCTTCTCACAACGACTACGCCTTTAGCTACAGCGTCTTTCAGACCTTCCATTGTCGGGTTGGCGATAGAGCCGTTGCCCGTGCCGGCGTGAATGATGCCTTTGGCACCGGCTGCAACAGCTGCGTCAGCCATCACACGGTCATCATCAACGTGTGAGTAGATGATGTCAACGCGGGGCAGCGTATCGAGTTTGCTAACGTCAAATTCGCTGTTCGTAGTGTGACGTTTTGTGGACTGCTTGTAGAAACGAACCTTATTTCCGCTCACATAGCCCATAGCGCCGAGTTCCGGAGACTTGAAGGTAGCCGGGTTGGTCGTATTGGTCTTGGTAACGTCGCGAGCGCCGTTGATTTCATCATTCATGACGATCATCACGCCTTTGCCCTTGGCTTCAGGCGTAGAAGCAACACGAACGGCTTCGAGCAGGTTCATCGGGCCGTCTGCGGAAATGGCTGTTGCAGGACGCATAGCGCCGACCAAAATCACAGGCTTGTCGCTCTTAGTGACGAGGTTCAGGAAGTAAGCGGTTTCTTCCAATGTGTCGGTACCGTGTGTAATCACAACGGCGTCAACCTTCGGATCGGCCAGCAGTTCGTTAACGCGCTTGGCCAGTTTCAGCAAGGTCTTTGTGTCCATGTTGTTGGAAGAGATCTTGACGACCTGTTCTCCGGAAACATTGGCATAGTCTTTCATTGCCGGAACGGCTTCGATCAAAGTCTGAATGCCTAAGTCACCGGCTTTGTATCCGGTTGTCTGAGTGCTGGAAGCGGCGGTACCGGCGATCGTTCCGCCTGTAGCCAAAATCTTAACGGAAGGGAGGTCGGCAGCGAAAGCCGCGGTGGCAGCCATCAGAGCTGCGGAAACGAGAATTTTCTTGAACATTTTTTTGGATGCAAAAAGTTAGCCTCAATCCTAAAATTGATGAATTACCCACCTAAAAAGGTATTTTTAAACCCGGGCATCGGAATGCCCGGGACAAATAATCAAAAATTATTTGTAGAGGTCGTTGACAACGTCACGAGCAAACTTGTCCTGGGCCTTGATCAGGTCGCCGAGTTCCTTGTTGTCTTTGAAGTCGAGAGCCATACCGGCTTTCTTATGAGCTTCAATGACAGCAGGATCCTGCATGGTCTTCTTGAAGGCTTCAACGTAGTACTGAATGACTTCGGGCTTAGTTCCCTTCGGAGCAACTAAAGCACGAGCAGAACCGTACCATTCGGGGTAGAGGCCTTTTTCGCCGAGTGTCGGAACATTCGGGAGTTCAGGATCACGTTTGGTGTTGAAAACAGCCAGAACGCGAAGTTCGGGTTTGTCGCCCTTAACGAGCTTGGCAACGTCAGCAACCTTGGCGCAGGTGAAGTCAACTTCGCCCTGACGAAGAGCCAGCAGCTGGTCGGCTGTACCGCCGTAAGGAATGGCTTTGTACTTGAAGCCGGCGCTCTTAGCAAGCAGCTGAGCAGCAGTGTGGTTGGAAGCCTTGTTGCCGTTTGTGGAGGCTTTCAGGTTTCCTTTCTCTTTAGCGGCGGCAACGAGTTCTTCGATAGTCTTGTAGGGAGAATCGGCCTTAACAGCAACAACACCGGCTTCCGTCAGATGGTTGGCGATAGGAACGATGTCATTGATGGAGAAGGGAGCACCCGGCTGTGCAGCCAAAGTTGTGAATGTCGGCAGGTTGATGAAGCCGATGGTCTGGCCGTCGGGTTTGGACTGAACTAATTTTGTCCAGCCGATCTTGCCGTCAGCACCGGGAAGGTTCTGAATGATGATGGTTTTCGGAATGTACTTCTGGGCTTCGGTAGCAAGAAGACGAGCACCTGTGTCTGTGCCGGAACCGGCTTTGTAAGCAACGATAACGTTGACGTCACCGGTCGGTTCCCATGCCATAACTGTCATCGGCAGGGCCATAGCAGCTGCAACAGCTGCGAGTACTTTTTTCATTTCAAATATCCTCCTAAGGATGGTGATTTTTTTACTGCCGAACCCAGATCACATTTGCAGGATCATTTATCCGACAAATGACGACTCCGAATCAGTAATGTGGATATTAACCCACGCTTACAAATTTTGGAATAAAAATCTGTGAAATGGCTATCGAGTAGGGTCTCGCTGAATTCCAGCGAACCCCCTCTCACACCACCGCCCGTACCGGTCTGGTAGGCCAAGTCCCCTTGGTTTTACGGCGGTTTCTCAACGTTTTAACCTTTATAGCACCCTAACCACGACCAACCTCTTTGTTTGAGGAAGTCTGTGGTCAGAGTGGTCGCAAGAATGTGACTGTTGGATATTCGCCAATAACCCTTTCGAGTACAGCCCCAGTAATAGGCTCTAACAGGATCCGCCCCTAATTTTATAAGAGCTTTTATCCTGGTTTTCACCTTCTTCCAAGTTTTCCACAAGAGTTGGCGGATACGGCGCCGTATCCATCGGTCTATCTCTTGTGTCCACTTTTGCGCATCTGCTAGTTGGAAGTAGTTCATCCACCCCCGAAGCTTCTGCGCTAGCAGCTGTTTCACATTCTCTATGCTCGTTCTTGGGTTCCGGGTCAGTAGTTGCCTGATCGTGTCCTTGAGCTTTTGTTTGCTCTTTTTATGGATCGTCAGTCTTACTTCTCCTTTTGCCCGACTGAAGTAGAAGCCGTATCCTAAGAATTTCGTTCGTGGGCTCGTTACGGGGCTAACGTGCGATTTTTCTTGGTTTACTTTCAACAGCATCTTGTCCTGCACGAATCTTGTCAGACTTGCCAGGGTTCTTTCTGCCGCTCTTCTACTCTTACAGATACAGATCAGATCATCAGCGTATCTTGCAAAGCGGTGTCCGCGTTTCTCCAACTCCTTGTCCAATTCATCCAGATAGATGTTGGCTAGGAGCGGTGATAACGGGCCGCCCTGCATAAGTCCTATCTCCGTGGGTTTGATCTCCCCATTGATTTGGACTCCCGATCGAAGCATTTTGTGTATCAGCGAAATGACTCTGCCGTCTTTGATTTTGAGTGACAGCTTTCTGATTAGTCGGCTGTGGTTCACTGTGTCAAAGAATTTCTTATGTTCCCGTGTGTCAATTATCCAAGGGTATTTACTTATTTAAAC
>ERZ772858.1733-NODE-1733-length-19885-cov-3.985930_pt1 | contig 19885 bp, 19 predicted proteins | sample MGYA00512136_ERZ772858 | MGnify/ENA primary metagenome ERZ772858 (study PRJEB29015, sample SAMEA2737726) | human gut metagenome | biome: human gut; feature: human-associated habitat; material: faeces | place: China | collected 2012 ...
AAAACTCCTTTCTGCCGCAAATGCGGCTTGCCCCGTAAAAGGGCATAAAAAACGGCGGTCAGTTTTCAAACTGCCGCGGTCATAAGTCCCCGCGCTGCGTAAGTGTCTGCCGCGCGGCGGTATTCAGTTGTCAGTGTGGGCGATAGGAATTTTTGTAGGGGCGCGTATCATGCAAGTTGTCTTTTTCTTTGTTACTGCGTCAATTCCTCCTTTCTTTTCGCTGCTGCTCATACAGGGCTTCACACCGTTTCACAAACTGCTGGATAGCAGCCTGCCGCTGTCTTTCCTGCCACTCGGCAATGGAGATAAGTCCGTTTATGGCTTCTGTGATTTTCTTGTCCTTTTTCTTTCTGATACGTCTATTCATGGTCGGTGTCCTCCTGCAAATCGCTTTCGCTGATTTCGTAGTAGTCAAATACTTCGTCCGGCTTCACAATAGCGGGGCGGCGTTTGATATGCTTCTCCATGTCAAAAGCGTTTTTCGGGTCAGCGTCAGAAAGGTATCTGTAATTGGGGTGCTTCGTTATATCGAATTTGTCCGAAAAGAACGGGCGCACACCGCGTAGCTGCAAGATACATTTTCCACCGTCCATAACAGCGATTTCGTCCTGTGTCATCAGCTCTTTTCCTAATTTCTGATAGTTCAGCCCGTAGGATTTCTGATTGCTGCGGGTTTCGGAAGTGTTGAAGCTGTCAATGGTTTCCTTTCCCAAAAGCTCTGACATTTCCTTTAGCGTGGTTTTCTCCTTGCCGCCCAAGAACAGGGTCGTATCGCAGTTACCGACTATGGTATCGGCGTTATCCTTGTAAATTGCCTTTAGCTGTGACTGCGACTGCAAAATAATAGAAGCCGAGATTTCACGGCTTCGTATGGTGGCAATGAGCTTTTCAAATTTTGGTATCTGCCCGATATTTGCAAACTCGTCAAGCAGGCAGCGCACATGAACGGGAAGCCTGCCGCCGTACACATCATCAGCCTTATCACACAAGAGGTTGAACAGCTGCGTGTAAAGGATAGATACAACAAAGTTGAAAGTGTCGTCCGTATCGGAAATGATAACGAACAATGCCGTTTTACGGTCGCCTATGGTGTCAAGCTCCATTTCGTCGGTTTCCATGAGTTCACGCAGTTCCCGAATGTCAAAGGGGGCAAGCCGCGCACCGCAGGAAATAAGGATAGAGCTTCGGGTCTTTCCTGCGGACAGCAGGAATTTCTTATACTGGCGTACTGCAAAATGCTCCGGGTCTTTTTCCTCCAAGCGTTCAAACATGAGGTCAACTGGGCTTTGAAATTCCGGGGCGTCCTCGCGGGCTTCCGACGCATTTATCATTTCAAGCAGCGTCGTGAAATTCTTTTCGGCTTCCGGGGCTTCATACCAGATATAGCCGATAAGGGCGCAGTAAAAAAGCCGTTCCGACTTCACCCAGAAATCCTCCCCGGATTTTTCCCCGTCGCCTTTGGTGTTGGCGATAATGGTATTTACCAGTTTCAAAATATCCTTTTCGCTGCGGAGATAGGCAAAGGGATTGTAGCGCATGGATTTCTTGAAGTTAATCGTGTTCAGCACCTTTATCCTGTACCCGCCACGCTGCAAGAGCTTTCCGCACTCCACAAGCACCGTTCCTTTCGGGTCGGTCACAACATAGCTGCTGTGCATTTGCATAAGGTTGGGCTTGACGAAAAAACGGGTCTTTCCGCTGCCGCTTCCTCCAATCACAAGGATATTTTTGTTTCTTGCATACTTTGGCTGCTTCGGTCGGCTGCTCATCATCAGCCGTTCCGTCTGTGTCAGCAGTACGTTGTTTGTAAATACCGGGTCAATGTAGGGCTTTATATCCTCGGCGTTGCCCCAACGGGCAGAGCCGTATTCCACGCCCTTACGGTATTTCTTTGCGTTCTTGCCTTTGGTGTAGACAATCAGCCGGATAAGGATAGCTCCGGCAATGCCTATCAGCATATCTACCGAGGAAAAGCTCGGCAAGGGCGACGCAAAAGCAGAAGTAAAGCCGTTCCCGATACCTAAGAGCTTGCCGGAAAGGTCTGCGCCGGGGGCAAGCCGTACCGCCTGTGCTGCTTTGTCAAAAAGATACACAAAGAGGATATAAGGTAGATTTGGGATAATCCACCTTTTCAGATTTCGGTTGTTCATCGTTCACGCCCCCTGTCTTTGTTTTTGACCTGCTCCCGCTGCGCGTTCAGTGCCGCCGCTTTTTGCCTAAAATCAGACAGCAGCTTTCGGATAGAGGGCTTTTTGTCCTGCGTCAGCTTCTTTGCGGAAAATTCTTGAAAAGCTGCGGTCAGCACGTCCGCGTCCCGTCCCTTGAAAAACACAAGATAGCGGGGCGGGGTTTCTGTTGTGTCCTTTTTCAGCGCAAAGTCGATATGATACTTTTTCGCGGTGCTTTCAAAGGCTTTGATATTTTCCCCTGTGATTTCAATGTTGGAAACGCCTGCGTTCTGCTTCATAAGCTGCTTTAGCGTCTGCTTGCCGTGGGGTGGGCGGTCTGCCTGTTTTTTCATCTGTGAAAGCAGCTTTTTCATAGCCCGTTGCAGCATTTCAGCGGTCAGCTTCCCGGTCTTGATGTAAAGGGATACGGTTTTCTCGTTTACCTGTTCCTGCATTTCTTCCTCCTTTCATAGGATAGTCGTTTCGGGCATTCTGCCGCATTAAATCCTTACCCGCAAGCCGTTCAAGTCCTCGGCGCGGACACCCACCAGATACCAGTTTTCGCCGTACTCGATACGGGTCGGCTTCCATTTGCCGCCCGCAAATACTTCCATGCACTCGCCGCAATGCAGACCGCCGTAGTAGTCGGCAAGGTCAAAGCGAATGTCGTAGCGGTCGGTCTGCTCGTCAAAAATCAAAGCTCCTGTTTTCTGTGCCATGTGGTAATCCTCCTTTAGATTTTGCCGCTTGCCATATCATGCGACACAAGCGACGTATAGTAATTGCCGATAGTGGACGGGGCATTGAACAACGCCGCCTTTAAATATTGCTTGATGTTGCGAATTTTGGTTGTGTTCTCCCGCATACAGTCAAGGACAAAACGGATATGTTCGCTGTCAAGTTTCATAAATTTGCTTTTTACAAGCTCTGCCGGGTAGTCATCCCCGGCAATACGGATTGTCTTTCTTCTGGTGCAGACCGTTTCAAGGATAAGGTCAACGATTTCGTCCAACCTGTCCCTGTCAGCCATATCCTGTATGAGAATGTCATAGTCGATATTGTCCTTGATAATTTCCTCATACACGCGGTATGCGTCATTCCTTTCCGTTCGTTTCTTTTCCGGCGGCTCTGCCGCACCCTCACCGTAAGGCAGGGGATTTAGGGAATGGATAGGAATGGAATGGGTACTTGATAAATCTGTATTTGATTTTTCTTTGTTTGGTAAGTTAGTCTTTGATATATCTTTATTTAATTGCGTTGGAAAATCCGACGTCGGATTACCCGGTGTCGGATTTTCCAATATCGGTTTGCCCGGTGTTGGATTTTCCAATCCCGGTGAATGGCTTCCGGGTGACTGCGGCTGCTCATAAATGGTGTATTCAATCGCTGTCATTTTTCCTTTCTCGTCGCGTCCCTGCCGCCTTGTGATATATCCGGCTTTTTCAAGCTCCCATACCGCAGTACGGATAGCGTCGATACTTTCCCGGTTGATGTAGGACAGCCCCGCAAGGGTATAGTCCCAATCCTCCGGCAAGGACAGCATTTGTGATAACAGCCCCTTTGCCTTTAGGGTCAGCTCCTTGTTGCGTAGGTGGTGGTTGCTCATTACGGTATATCCCGTATTGCGCTCCACACGAAAAACAGCCATTGTTTCATCACTCCTTTGCTGCGGATTTGTTACGCAGTAGAACGGCGATTTTGCGGGTACAGGTATAAATCCTTGTCCGCGCCAGAAATGCGCCTGCAAAGCCGCTGATAGCAAGGGCTTTTACGTCCCTAATGCGTAACAGTAGGTATAAAAAAAGACGCTCAACATTGAACGTCTTATTAGGCACGATATTTTATTTTAGAAATGGCTTGTCCTATCATTTTCGACTGTATGTTGTTCTTATGCAGTCGTACCATCTGCTGCCAAATCTTCAAATAAATCCGTAATCGGATCGCCCTTTGACTGAAACTCACAGGCATTAAATGGAATACCTCCTGCTGCCTGAGGCCAGATTCCCACGGTATGGTCGATATAATATGGTCCAAGACCCGACTGTTCAATCTCTTCCATAGAAAGGTTTCTGGTCAGCTGATGCACGATTGTAGAAACAATCTCAAGGTGTGCAAGTTCCTCCGTACCGATATCGTTTAACGTTCCCATTGCAATACGGTTTGGCATGGTAAAACGCTGAGAAAGATAACGCATGGATGCTCCGATTTCACCGTCCGGGCCACCGTATTGGCTCATGATAAATAACGCCAGTTTCGCATTTGGCGTTTTAATATTAACCGGAAACTGAAGCCGTTTTTCATAATTCCACATAACAAATACTTTCCTTTCTACTCTTTTTCTTTATTCCAATTTGATTATTCCCATGGCCAGGGCTGCATCACCCAGTCCCATGAACAGCTCTGTCCGTCATCGGTCGTATCAATTGTAAGTGGTCCGTATTTCATAGCATATTCTTTTAACGCACGTTTGCGCATTTTTACGTGCTCTTCCATAAATGCCAATGCCTTCTTATCTTCTGGATGCGTATCTAAATACAAATTCATATCATTGATTGCAAAACTAACTTCATTGATATATTGAAGCAGGGCAGTTTGTTCTCGACACTGATTCATCTGCAACGACCTCTCTTTCCACAAAATGGTTTACAAAGCTCCGGAAAAACAGTTCCACAAGACAGACTCTTCTGAAGAGAAAATGTTCCAGAGAATTTCTGCATCGGAACATAAGCCATTGTAAGAGGCAGATGGTCTGCATGTTTATAAATAGCAGTATCATCAAAGCAGTCCCCACTAAACGGACGGTTTTGCATAGAACGATTCTCTGACATCCTGTTTGAACGGCAAGTATAATGATTTTGCATACAATATCTTTCCATAATAATAATCCCTGAAAATAAAAGATACAGTATTATATTATGATACCAAGGGTCAGAAAGTTCAAATGACTTTCATGTTTGCATGGTAAGGCATTTGACTTTTCTTGGAACTTATCAAAAAAATACCGCAGGAACAAACAACATTCCTACGGTATTCTGATATCTCTTTTTACTATTTATTATTTTTTTCATTTTGCTGCTGATTAGAAGAAGAATTTGTGCTCGGCGCATCTTTCTTTGCTCCTAAAGTCACACTGATTTTCTGAGCGTTATATTCTCCATCCTGTGCACGGTAAACTTCTAATTCTACGGTTTCTCCGGCTTCATAGTATTCCAGTCTGTCTACCAAATCTTTGTATGCATCAATCGCAGTACCATCAATCTTAGTAATGACATCACCTTTTTTGATTCCTGCTTTTTCTGCCGGTCCACCTTCTACTACAGTATCTACATAAACTCCCTGAGGGATTCCATACATCTGGTTGACATCACTGGTTACATTTTCACAGGTAATTCCAATATATGCTGCTTTATCTTCATCTTCTACTTTGTAACGGGTTTCCTGATTCATCATCTCATCAAGGATTGGTTCTGCCTTTGAAATCGGAATCGCAAATCCCATCCCTTCCACTTCATCAGAAGCAATCTTTGCAGAGTTAATACCAATCAGTTCACCTTTCATATTCAAAAGTGCACCACCACTGTTTCCAGGGTTAATTGCTGCATCAGTCTGAATAAAAGTTCCATCTGTATCATCTGAACTTACCTGACGGTTTAATGCACTGACATAACCACTTGTCACTGATTGACCATATCCAAGTGCATTTCCAATTGCAACAACCTGTTCACCCATCTGAAGGGAATCAGAATCTCCAATTGTTGCCACTTTAATCTCACTTAATACATCTTCCGGAATATCCTCCAATTTTACTGAAATAACAGCAAGATCATTATCTGCATCCGTACCTTTAATCTGTGCAGATACCGCACCGCTTTGAACCTCATCCAAACTGCTGTCCTGACCATCCTGATTTGTGCTGCCGCTTTCACCTTCGGCACTGGTCTTTTCCACGTCACCATTTCCGGTTACTGCACTTCCGTCCTGATTTGTGAAGCACACGGTAAGAGAATTTGTTCCGCTGACTACATGATTATTTGTTGCAATCAAAAGCTCGGTATCATTTTGTCCTACAATAATTCCAGAACCACTGCTCTGAGTTTCCTGCTGTTGTCCATATCCAAAGTACTGATAAATCTGTGGAATCTCCTGAACGCTGACTCCTACAATCGATACAATTGACGGCATTGCATTTTTGGCAACCTGACTTACGCTTGAAGTTCCCTCAGTGCTTCCTGATACACTTTCTTCTGAATCAGATGATTTATTTTGACTGATTGTCTGTGTAGACTGTACCTGAACAGATTTTTTTCCCTGTGGATTTAATTTACTTCCCACATAATTTGTCCCCTGAAAAACTGCACTTGCAACCAGACCAAACACAACCGCTGTCGCAACGACTGTGCCAAATTTTCTGCCTTGTCCGTTTAACTTCTTTCCGGATCTGTTTGGCTTCTTTGATTCCGGAGCAGTAAACTGATAAGCATTATAACTTTGCTGCTGTTTCTGTTCCTGCTGTGCTTCCTGATACCACTCTTCTTTTGTGGACTCCCGCTGTTCATGCGGCTGGTATGCTCTTGCATAAACCGGATTTTCCGGTGTTGGCGCATTTCCCGGTTCTTGTGTCACTGCACTTTCATTTGTTGTTTCTTCCGGCTTAGACGCATTATCTTCAAAAACAGTCTCTGTTTCTTCCTGCGTATTTACATTATCTGTCTCTGTTTCTTTATTTTCATCAAATTCATTCTTGAATTCTTCACTCATAGTAATTACTCCCTTTTTTCTTTATGAGCACAGTTTAACAGGGAATTGTGTCCAAAATGTGATAAAAATCATAGATTTTAAAAAATTATTTTACTTTCTCCAATAGGATGGATTCATTGTACACGCTAAAATTACTTTCTTAGGCAGGCGTTTATAGATTTTTCCGGTACGGTATCCTAAAAATTTAAATCCACTCTTTATCACCAGGTCAACAACCAGCCATGGTTTATGAATTTTACACAAATAACGGGCTGTATTTTTTACCAGACAAATTCCCTCTTTCTCAGACTTCACGGTTCCAAAAATTTCAGGATGGTCTGCCTGTGAGACTGCCAAATCAAAATTTCTTTTAAACTGTTCCACATTTCCATAATTGTGAGAATGAAACACTCTTGCATCCGCCTGATATGCTACCAGATAGCCTTTTAGTACAATTTTCCCGGCATAAATCATATCTTCATTAAAAATTGTATGCGTAATAAATCCGCCCATCTCCATATATAAGTCTTTTCGATAGGCTGCACAGACATTAGAACAAAAAAATGTCTTAATTCCCAACTCATCCAAATCTGCTTTTCCTTTTAATCTGCTTTTATCCGGATAATTAAATGCTCTGGTATAACGCTCAATCAAGGCACATTCCGGATTTGGAAGCTGACGTCCATAAGCTGCTCCGACTTTGGTATTTCGAAATGCCTTTACCAGATTTTCGATTACAAATTCATCGACCGGCACTGCATCTTGTGTAAAGAGCACCATAATATCACCGGTACTTAATTTCACTGCTTCTGCTCTGGTCTTTCCATGGTCAAACTCTGATTTTTTAATATGATACACTTTCAAATTTGGATTTACAAACTCCCAATCCATGTTCCAATATTTTTTTTCTGTATTCATTACAATAATCTCTTTTACCGGATAACTCTGCTTCTGAATTTTTTTCAGCAGACGCTCAAATTTTATTCCTGGTCTGTATGCCGGTATAATCACAGATACTTCCGGCTTCTTTCCATTTTCAAATAAATCTCTCATCTTGTTTTATTCCTCTTATCTTTTATTTTTATTGTCAACTGATCTATCAAACATTGAGTTTCAGCAGACTCTATCCTTACACTGGATATAAGAAAAATTTTATGCGCATTTTCCAGCCTAGAAAAGGGGATGTCGTTAAACGACATCCCCTTTGAGAATCTGCAAAATCAGATTCTTTTTTATTCTTCCTCTTCACTATAGGTATTATCATCACTGTAGCTGTTGTCACTATCATCACTTTCTTCAGAATTATAACTGCCGGACTCATCACCATCACTGTTATCCTCGTTATAACTATTATAATAGCCATTATTATTGCCATATCCACTATAGTCGTCACTGTTATCTTCATAATCATAATCGCTGTCATCATAATCATTATGATTTGAATTGCCATTACTATAATTATCCGAACTTGAAGAATCCTGACTGTAAGCTGACATATCATCTGCTGAAGTCTCACTGCTTGCATCGGACTGTGTATCTATCTCTTCTTCGCTGTCAGAATTTTTCTCATCATCCAATGCAGATTCTCTGTCTGAGATATACTGTTTTAATTCATCCGAAACATAATCATTTCCAAATCCGGTATGAGCTGCAATATAGTCACTTCTCTTCAAAACAGTCTCAGAAGGGCTGTAATCCTCCTGGTCAAATAAAAATGCATGTAATTGTTTGACGTTTGCTTCAAGGGTCGTTGGAACAACACAATCAATTCCGATTGCATCTTTTACATCTTCTCCCATGATATTACTCTTCGGGAAGCCCTGCGTATCTCCTAACTGATAAGAAAGGATTCCCATTCCAAGCTGAATCAATTCTGTTTTGGTAAAGTTTGTCTTAATCATTGGAAATACTTCATCCATAATATCATTTAAGGTAGAAAGACTTGCTTTTTTTGCTTTTTCCACCATCAGAGAAATAATATATCTCTGGCGTTCGGTACGTTTCATATCCCATCCACTGGTATAACGGATTCGACAGTACGAAGTCGCCTGTACACCGTTTAAATGATAGGTTCCTAAAATTTTTGATTCATCTTCCGGTTTTGGATCCGGTTTTTCAATCGGCTCATAGCTTGCTCCGGTTTTTTCAGAAGTCTCTACACAATAGTTGTTCATATGTTCAATTTCTTCATAAGACAGATCCACATCCAACCCGCCAAGTAAATCAATAACTTTCACCAACGCATTAAAGTCAACTGCCACATAATTTTTAATATTTAAATCCATGTTTGTATTCAACATAGACATTGCCTGAACCGGTCCACCGATTGCGTAAGCAGCATTCGCTTTGTCATATTTATCTTTATCCTGTCCAATATTTAAATAAGTATCACGATAAATAGAAACCAGTTTTACTTCTTTTGTATCATTGTTGATACTTGCTACAATTGTCGTATCACTGTTGGAACTATCCAGATTTTCTTCTCGGGAATCCACTCCAAACAACGCAATATTTGTATAGCCTTTCATGACTTTACTGCCTACTACCTGTTCATTGACTTTGACATCTGCACTGCCTGCACTGTCTGAAATATCAATTTTGCCAAGTTTATTTGTAATATTCGCATATACAAAAAGCACACCGACTAAAACCAGTAGTACAACCAGTTCAATTCCAAATATCAGTCGTCTTCTTTTGCGTTTTACAGTATTTCTGCTTCTCTTTGCCATCTTATTTCCCCTTATTGTATTTAGTATGCATTTTTATTGATAAATCCTTTAAAAAATGTGAGTATCAAAATCTTGATATCCAGACCTAACGTCCAGTTTTCAATATAATATAAATCATACTCAATTCTTTTGCGAATCGAAGTATTTCCACGATATCCATTGACCTGTGCCCATCCGGTCAATCCCGGACGCACCTGATGCTTAATCATATAACGTGGAATTTCTTCCCGAAATTTATCCACAAAAAATGGACGTTCCGGACGCGGACCTACAAGGCTCATCTCACCTTTTAACACATTAAAAAGCTGAGGGAGCTCATCAATGCTTGTCTTTCTCATAAACCGACCGAAATTTGTAACCCTCGGGTCATTTTTTACGGTCCATGCTTTTTTCTCTTCTTCCGGAGGCTGTACTTCCATGGAACGAAATTTATACATCAGAAAATTATGGTTATGAAGTCCGACTCTTTCCTGTTTATAAATCAAAGGTCCCGGAGAAGTTAGTTTTATCATAATCACCGAAAACAGCATGACTGGTGAAAATAATATAATTGCAACACACGCTCCTACAATATCCATTACCCGTTTTGTAAATGCATTAAATGTATTGGTAAGAGGTACATAACGAATATTAATAACCGGAAGACCTAAAATATCTTCGGTATAAGGTTTTGTCGGTATAATTCGATTGTAATCTGGTATAAATTTTGTATGCACTCCGGATTTCTCACACAACGCAACAATCTGTTCTAATCGAAAATATTCGCTCAATCCCAGTGTAATCGCAATCTCATCCAAATGATTCTGCGGGAGAATCACCATCAGATTATCAATTCGTCCAAGCACTTTAATTCCACGATACATATACCCTGCCTGTACATTATCATCTAAAATTCCACGAATCGTATATCCCCACTGAGGATTTGCAAGAATCCGGTCAATATATTCTTCACACGCTCTGCTGTATCCCACCAGTAAAATATGTTTCTGATTATAACCTTTTGCGCGCATCTTGCGAAGTACAACCCGAATCAACATTCGAGTCAACTCTTCTGACACGACATTAATTGCATAAAAAATAACAATTACATGACGGGAAAAGTCAATCTGCTTAATTAGATACAACCCTGTAATCAACAGAAACAATCCTAATGTATTTGCCTTAAATATATTTGAAAATTCAAGTCTTCTTCCTTGTACTCGTTTTGGCGTATACAAACTAAATGCATAATACAACATAAGATAAGCTGGTACAATAAATAACAGCGCACTCATATAGATATGAAATGGAAGCCGTCCGCCCTCATCTCTTAAAATCGGCAGATGAAACTTTAAAAGCCATGCCAAAAAATAAGAAATAATAATCACAAAAGCATCAATCACCACATGCAGCCGGTTAAAATGCTTCTGATTTTCCTTTATCAAGGTCTAACCACCTTCTATTCTTTTATTTCTAATTCATTAAATTTTTTGCTAATTCATTAAATTTCTAAATTATAATACTATAAAATTAACAAAAAGGCAACTAAACATTTCTTAAAATCCACAGTTTCCCCTGTCATTTTCCTCTAAAAAAATGCAAAAAATCCGCTATAAGAACGTTTGTTTTCGTATCTTATAGCGGATTCTTCTGTTTATTTTATAAAATTCCTAACTCTTTCATTGCTTTTTTGAGTACTTCCTGATGCTCCGGTTCCATCTCAGTCAGCGGTGCACGAAGCGGTCCAACTTCTTTTCCCTGCAGATTCATTGCAGCTTTTACCGGAATCGGGTTTACTTCGCAGAATAATGCATTGATAACCGGAAGTGCCTCTAATTGCATTTTACGGCTTCCTGCAACATCCCCTTCAAAGAATTTGTAAACCATATCATGTACATACTGTGGTGCTACGTTAGAAAGTACAGAGATAACTCCCAGTCCTCCTAAAGATAACAGCGGTACAACCTGGTCATCATTTCCGGAATATAAATCAATCTGTCCGTCACACAAATTCATAACCTGTGCCACATGGCTGATATCTCCGGATGCTTCTTTGACACCTACAATGTTTTCTACATTTTTTACCAGATGAGCAATTGTTTTTGGCTGAAGTGCGCATCCTGTACGGCTTGGTACATTATAAAGAATTGCCGGAATTTTAATTTCGTTTGCGATTGCTGTATAATGTGCAATCAGACCATTCTGAGTTGCTTTATTATAGTAAGGTGTTACTAAAAGCACTCCGTCTGCTCCTGCTTCTTCTGCTTCTTTACTCATCTGAATTGCAGTCTGAGTACAATTTGAACCAGTACCTGCAACAACAGGAATTCTGTGATTGACACGTTCAATAGTAAAACGAATTGCTTCTAAGTGTTCTTCTTCGGAGAGTGTTGCGGATTCTCCTGTTGTTCCACAAATTACGATGGAATCTGTTTTTCCTGCAATCTGTTCCTCTAAAATCTCATCCAGTTTATCATAATTTACCTCTAAGTTGTCTTTCATTGGTGTAACAATTGCAACACCTGCGCCTTTAAAAATTGCCATATCTTTTCCTCCTTGAATGATTAACTAAAAAAGAGACGGCAAGATGCGCCGTCTCCAGATATCCGTTTCATATCTATCAGATAGCACTCCATCCTGCGATGACAGTCATGCCACTCTTAATGACATGCCCAAAAACACAAGCTCAGGTCTTGTATTTTTTCGGCATCTTTCCCTTTCAAAAGCCTTCATCTGCTCCTGAACATCCAACCATCTACTCATGAAAAATGCAACCTCTATCTACATCTCGTATCATTAAGATGATATCATTGCACAGGCACCTTGTCAAGCCCTCTTGGCGAGTATTTTAACTGCTGAATTCAACTAAAAGCAGTTCCACGCTTAAGGCATCATTTAAATATCCTGTTTTGACCTGCTCTTCGGTTTTGGTGCATTTTTCCACTGCTGATTTTAACTGTTCTAAGGAGTACCGTCCTAAAATCTTCTGATAATTTTTTACGACAAACGGCTGGATTCCCAGACGCTTTGAAATTGCACTCTGGTCATATCCCTCTTTCTCAAGCTCCTTTACCTGAAGCATTTGGTTGAACTGTCTTGCCAGCAGATATAAAATACGCATCGGTGGTTCTTTTAAGGCAAGTAAATCATAATACAAATCCAGTGCCCTCTGTTGTTTTTTCTCTGTCACCGCACGAAGCATATCGAAAATATGATTCGAAACCTGTGAGGTGCAGACAGCTTCAATATCGGCTCTTGTAATCACATCTCGTTCTAAGACATAACAAAGCAGTTTTTCCAGCTCTTTTTCAATATTTCCCATATCCGTGCCGGTTTTTGTTAAAAACAGTTCCATATCGTTTCTTGTAATCTTTTTCTGTTCTTTATTTAAAATTCCAAATATCCAGCGAATCAGCATATCTGAATCCTGTTTTGCAAACTCTACAATCCTTCCGGATTTTTTTACTGCCTTATACATTCGGCTTCGTTTATCTACTTCTTCCTCTATAAATATCATACACAGATACTCGGGAGGCTGTGACAGATACTCGGGAAGACTCTCACACTGACCTTTAAAAAATCCGGTATTCTCAAGAAAAATCACTCGTCTTTCTGCAAAAAAGGGCATAGTCTGTGCCATCTGAATCACTTCCTGCGGTTCTGTCTTTTTTCCCTCAAAAAAAGTAAAATTCATTTCATCTCCATCGGGAAGCAATGCCTCTTTCATTCTTTTTTTATATACCTGTTTTAAATACGCTTCTTCTCCATAAAAAAGATAGACATTTTTAAACTCTTTCTGCCTGATGTCTTCCTGCAAACTCTTCATAATAATATTATTCCTCTATTTCTTTCTTGTGTGCTCTTTTCATCTATTCTATCACACTTCATTTTTTATAGAAAGAAAGTTTATTTCTTTTTCCCGCTGTAACGGTAATCGCTCCTCTTTCTATGGTCACATACCACCCTATCTGCTTTTCCTTCAGCCGTTCCAACAATTCTTTGTGAGGATGCCCATAAGAGTTTCCTTCTCCACAGGAAATGATTCCAATCTTTGCACCTGCAGCCTCTAAAAATGCCTCCTTTGCTGAATTTTTTGAGCCATGATGTGGTACTTTTAAAATATCAATCTGTTCCTGCCTTTCATTTAACTGTTCTGTCACTGCATCTTCTCCCTTTTGTTCCATATCTCCGGTAAATAGCACACTTAAATTATCTGTTTTAAAAAGCAGAACCTGGGAATTTTCATTGCTTTCTCCCGTCTCATTCTCAGGAGAAAGACATTCTACCTGAAATGCCTTTTGTTTTAACTGTGCCCCCTTTTTTATGTAACGCACCTCACAGCCTGCACGCTTTGCAAGTTGTGCGATTTCATTGATTTTCTCTTCTTTTTCTTTATTTTTTGAAAGATAAACCGTTTCTATCTTTAGACTGGTCTCTTTTTTGGCAACTGCCTCAAACAGTTCCTCAATTCCATTGATATGGTCATTATCTGGATGCGATAAAAAAATTCCATCTACTGTTCGGATTCCACTATATTTTAAAAATGGCAAAATCCGATAGGTTCCCACTTTTGATACATCACTGCTTCCTCCATCTATCAGATAGACTTCTTTCTTTTGCTGAATCACTGCACAGTCTCCCTGTCCCACATCTAAAAATGTAATCTTTGTCTGATTTCGGGGAGTCGGAAACAGTAAAACCAAAACTGCCAGAATCAGACCAACCCTTGGAACTTTTTTACTTTTCTTTCTTAAAAAGCACCAACCTGCCAGTATTCCATAATAAACTACTGCTCTTTTAAGAGAAACGCTTCCTGTAATATACGTCGCCTGTGGAATACTTTGTATCACTTTCCCGATTTTTAAATAAAAATTTAAAATAAGAATTGCAGGAAAAGCCAGAATTTTCCCAAGAAAAAGAGAAAAAAATGCAGCTACACAACCTGCCATTCCACTTATCAAAACGATTCCAATTGTAGGCAGAACAAAAAGATTTACCAAAATTCCAAAAAGCGGAATTTCATAAAACGCATACATTTGAATGGGCAGGGTGACAAGCAGAACAGCTATGCTTCCCAAAAATGTATTTCCAAGTTTGTTTTCTTTCTTACTTTTTAATTTCGGATAAAAAATACTTAGACCAATGACTGCACCAAATGAAAGTAAAAAACCACTGTCTGTCAGCCATTTGGGATTATCTGATAAAAGCAGTAAGATAGAAAGTGCCAGCGCAGAAAGCAGGTCATACGTTCTTCCCACAAGCACAGCTCCCACAGCCATAGAAAACATAATCACGGCACGTACGGCTGACGCCCCGTTTCCTGTGAAAATTCCATACTGTATCATCAGAAAAATACTGATCATTCCTGCCATCCAAAGCGGAATTCTTAATTTTCTAAGCAAACGAAACAAACCCCAGCCTAAAATTGAAAGATGAGTTCCTGATACCACAACACAGTGTGACATAGCACTTAACTGCATCCGCAATAACGTTTCTCTCTCTACTTCTGACTTTTCTCCAAGCAATATCGCCATGAAAAGACCACTTGTCTTTTTTGTGGTAATCTGCTTAATTTTTGTTTTTAATAACTCTTTTAACCGACTTCTGAATGTGACACCCTTATCTGCCTCTGTTTTTTGAATTGTTACCTGTTCTGCCTCCAGATACCATTTTATTTTTCGTGCATAATAATAGCTTCGTTCATTAAACTGCCCCGGATTTCCCGGTTCTTGGATCTGCTTTAATCTCCCCTGTATTAAAAGTCTGTCACCATCTGAAGGAAGTTGTTTTAAATATTCTGTTTTGATTGTTGCTTTTACATTATCAATGGATTGTTTTTTTGAATTTTGAATCAGATTTGTTTTTTTTAAATATAGACTTGTATAAAAAGAATTTGATTCCTGTTTATATAGGATGCCTTGTATGATTACTGAACGGTCAGAATCGGTTAAATCCAAAGAAGTTCCACCAAAAGTGGAAACTCCCATCAGATTTAAACTCCATAAAATCAGTATGACCAGACATCCTATGATGCACAACGGTCTCCTACTCATCAATGGTCTCCTCATCTTCTACTAAACTATAATCTGCTTTATATAGTTTATCCAGATTCATACTTTCCCGAAATGTTACTTTTGTCTCACCTTCTACCGATATCTGCACCCCATGAATTTTACAGGCATCCATCAAAGAATTGACAATCGAATAAATTGGAAGTTTTTCCTGTATATTCATCGGGTCACTTAAAAATGTTTTATCCAAATTGACATAGCAGACTCCTTCTACAATTGAAACACCCAAAATTTTAGTAGACGGAGAAATCGTTGCCTGCGCATCAGAATTTGTCGGACCTTTAATCAGCCATTCCACAATTGCTTTTTCAAGCGGAACATTACTGCTGTAATGCCGGCTTACCTGCTGTTTCACCAGTTTATCTCCATCTTTATTGGCAAAGTATAACGTCTGTTCTGTATATAGATAGGTATTAATATTTCTTCCCTCATTTTCAATAAAGGAATCCTTCCCCAAAGTTCCCACTTCTTCTCCATTGGAATCTAAAAGTGGTTCTCCTTCTACTTCAAACGTAACCCCAGAAACCGCCTGTAATTGAGTAAAAACTTTCACAATTCCTGCCCGCACCAGAATTTCTCTGGTGTTTTTCATTTTCTTATATTCTTTATTGAAGTCGATGCAGACTGTTCCATTCTTATACTCACAGTCAAGAATTTCCACTTTTTTGGGAAGCAGACGAAGATGATCATTATCTGGATTCGTCTCGGTCAGTTTTTCACAGATTTCCTCTACAATGTCTTTTGTTTCTGTCTTTGTCGGTGTATAGATTTCCTCTTCAAGAGAAGTTTCTGCTGCGGAAAGATAATACATTTTGTACTCTGTTTTTTCTTCCGTTTTCTTTGTGCCACAAGCAGTCAACATACAGACTATCAGAAAAAAGAGTCCTGCCATCCGCATTTTTTTCATGCTTCTGCCTCCTTACGCGATATACGTCAACGGAATTCTTACCGAAAACGTTGTTCCTTTATGTTCTTCACTTTTTACTTTAATTGCACCTCTATGCATTACAATTGCACTTCTTGTAATGGCAAGCCCAAGACCCGTTCCGCCGATTTCTCTGGAATGTGATTTATCGACTCGATAAAAACGTTCAAAAATCTTGTCAATGCTTTCCTCCGGAATACCGATTCCCGAATCTGTTACAGTTACAAAGAAATATTTATGGTCTGCGTCAAGTTTGACATGCACATATCCATTTTCTACATTGTATTTGATTCCATTTTCAATCAAATTAGAAAATGCCAGACTTAATTTTACTTCATCGATTTCTGCCACAACCGGACGGAAACTTTCTAACACAAGTTCCACATGCTTGACAGAAGCAATTGGATTTAACCGTTTTAAAATATTTTCAAGCATTTCATTAATATCAACTTCGGCAATATTTAAGTCTGCTGCTTTTTTATCCAGTTTAACCAAAGATAATAAATCCGTAATAATCTTGTTTTCACGATCGATTTCTACTGTGATATCCTGCATAAACTCCTGATACAACTCTACCGGTACATTCTCCTGTCCCACTAAAGAATCCGCAAGTACTTTTATAGAAGTCATCGGTGTCTTTAACTCATGAGACACATTGGATACAAACTCCTGACGGGATTCATCAAGTGTTTTCATCCGGCCAAGCATCTTATTAAATGCATTTGTAATCAGCTCGGTCTCCGTATAATCCGGAACAGAAATTTCTTCATCCAGATAACCGTCTGTCAAATCTTCGATTGCTTTTGTAACTCTTGAGAACGGTTTTACTAAAACTCCTGCCAACAGGTATCCAAAAACCAGTACCAAAATACAGATAATACTAAGCAGAAGATTTCCCCTGTTTTCCAGCATATCGATACTGTCCTCAATTTCACTGGTAGAGATACTGACTAGCATTACACCTTCGATTGTATTGGAATCCATCTTGGTGATTGGACTTGTCATCTCTATATAAGCATTTTTATCATCATAATTTGCCGTACTCTTCCCTTCAAAACATTGAATGACTTCTTCTGAAAGTGCGTATTTTCCGACATCAATATCATAGGTATCTTTAATAATTTTTGCATCCTTATTAATAATAAGAATCCGACCATTATAGATTGCCGACAACATCGAAAGTTCTCCATTGATCACATCGGAATCCGGCTCTCTTAAATAATTTTCTTTCATCAGCTGATTTCCCAGAATATCACACTGATTTTTGAGATTGACTTCCCGTATGGAAACTGCTCTTGTCTCGTAACTATTTACAACTACATTTTTTACAATAAAACTTGGGACAATTCCGATTACCACTAAAATCACCATAATCCGGAATCTTAAACTCTTAAAAAAAGTAAATTTTATTTTTTCCTTCACGTCTTATGCCCTCGTCAAAATTTATTTTGTCAGTTGAAAATAATAGCCGACTCCCCATTTTGTATGCACATATTTAGGATTACTTGGAGTTGTTTCAATTTTTTCACGAAGTCTCCGAATATGTACATCCACTGTGCGCACATCTCCCGGATATTCATATCCCCATACAAGATTTAACAGATTTTCTCTACTGTAAACTTTATTTGGATTTTTTACAAGCAATTCTAACACATCAAACTCTTTTGCAGTCAGATTAATTTCTTTTCCTGCAATAAAAATTCTACGACCTTCGCAGTCTAAACGCATGTCACCTGCCTCTAATGTATTCGAGCGTTCTTCTTGTTTTTTTTCTTTCTGCGTTCTTCGCATGATTGCTTTGATACGTGCTTTTACCTCAAGGATATTAAATGGTTTGGTAATATAGTCATCTGCTCCATATTCAAGACCTAAAATCTTGTCCATATCCTCTCCCTTTGCGGTCAGCATAATAATCGGAACAGAAGAAAATTCCCGAATCTGCTGACACACTTCAAGACCGGTCATTTTAGGGAGCATGATATCAAGGAGAATCATATCATACTGATTTTCTTTTGCTTTATTTAACGCTTCTTCTCCATCATAAGCACAATCTACTTCCATTCCTTCCTGTTCCAGACTGAAACGGATCCCCTTTACAATCAGTTTTTCATCATCTACTACCAATACTTTTTTACTCATCGATTCTCTCCTTGCTTTTTTTTCATCCTGCCGTTAGATAAGGCTGTATTTTTTCAAAGGTTTTCCCCTTGATTCCTGGTACATTCTGTATCTCTTCTGTGCTTTTAAACTCCCCCTGCACTTCCCTGTATTCAATGATCGCAGCCGCCTTTGCCGCTCCAATTCCGGGTATCGTCTGAAGTTCCTCTGCAGATGCAGTATTGATATTTACCTTTCCTGCATCTTGTGTCTGATTTTGCTGATTCGTTTCCACACTTTTCTCTGCTGTCCCGCTTTCCTCTTTCATTCCGGCTTCCTGCATTTTTTGTGTTTCCTCTTTTGAATAAATCCGAACCTTATCTCCATCTGACAAAATCTCAGCCTGATTAAGCCATCCGGCATCGGCTTCTTCCAAAAAACCTCCTGCTGCTTCTACCGCTTCATAAAGTCTGGCATTTATATTCAAATAATAGACCCCTGGATTTCTTACAAATCCACAGACAAAAACACAAATCTGTTCCTGACCGGCACTTTTGTTTTCCCGGTCTTCTGTTTCAGATTCTTCTGACTCTTTTGGCTTTGATTCCTTTTCCACTTCCGTCTCGTTCGTTTTTTCTGTCTCTTCTGAAAGCTCCTCTTTTTGCTCCAAAAATACCGTCTCATCTTCCTGTCCGCATCCAAGACAAAAATAAATCACACAAAACAACACACACACAATCATACCATATTTATTTTTTAATTTTATTATTTTTTTCATTGCATCACTCCTTTACAGCTTCCGCTATAAGGTCCCCGTATGCATATCCATTATTTTATCGAATTTTTTGAGAGAATACAATATCTAATCCTTCAAGTTTTTTAATAACTTTTTACAGTTTTTGGTTACTTTTGCTTATCATTGCACTTATCTTTAAAAAATGCTATGATAATTACAAGATTTTAACCTCAGATTTTACCTCAGATTAAGGAGTTTTTCTTATGTTTTATAAATACCATAAGGTTTTATTCTTTCTTCTTTTTTTTAATCTCTTATGGGTTTTATTTCCTCTGACTGCTTGCTCTTCCGGCAAATCTTCTTCTGGTACAACAAAGGAAAATTCTTCTTCCTCAAAAACTGTCCGTTCAAATGAACCGGATTTACATATTCCAAAAGCCTCC
>ERZ772858.1766-NODE-1766-length-19488-cov-3.514897_pt1 | contig 19488 bp, 13 predicted proteins | sample MGYA00512136_ERZ772858 | MGnify/ENA primary metagenome ERZ772858 (study PRJEB29015, sample SAMEA2737726) | human gut metagenome | biome: human gut; feature: human-associated habitat; material: faeces | place: China | collected 2012 ...
GGGGTTGCCGTGGCTTCACAGATCCTTTGTATCTCCACCACTCTGAATAAAAGGCTATCTTTTATGAAATTTACTGCAACACATACAATATACTTATCATACCAAAATGTCAAGAGCAATTTTTGATAAAAAATATCACCCGTTACTTTTTGAACCGGTATTTTCCCTTTCCATAGCCAGGGACTGTTCCAATAACATCTGCATGTACCAATTTGGAAAGAAACTTTGAAGCACCGGAATCCTTCAGTCCGATCAGTTCTTTAACCACAGTCTTATTAAAAATCCTGTCATACCCGACCACCTCAAACAATCTGAGAATATGCCCTGTAGTTTTTGCAGAAAAAGCTATCCCCTTTTCCAAAAAAAGCTTCTCTATCTCTGCATTCGGACCGCCCATATATCCGCTTTCACATCCAACCTCTGCTTTTCCATCCTCAATATCTACTTTTTCATTCCCAATATCTACTTTTCTATCCTCAATATCCACTTTTCCATCCCCAATATCCACTTTTCCAATATTCAGTACTCCACTGATATGCAGATTTCGATTATGAAGCTCATTCCTCTCGCCCAAAAGCAGATTTCTCAGAAAAACTTCCAGATACTCTGTTGTCTCATAGATCCCTTTCTGCAGATTCGTATAATTGGCACGAACAAGCGCATTTCGGAAATACCATGCATTCTCCGCAAAAATATCATTAGTTGCCGTAAAACCAAGCATTCGCAGATACTTGATAAAAAATACTGCCGTTGTTCTCGTATTTCCCTCTTCAAAAATATGGATCTGCCACAATCTTGAAATAAAAACAGCAAGATGATGAATGATCTCCTCCATGGAAAGCCCCTTATAGCTGAACGCCTTCTCCTGAGAAAAATCATATTCCAGCGTGGCTATCAGTTCTGAAGCACTGCCATACATAACCGTTGCACCATCCAGCACCCATTCCTTTTTCGTAATATTATAATCTCTGATCTTCCCTGCATGACTGTAAATCCCCATAAAAAGCTTTCTGTGGATTGAAATATATTCATTAGGTGAAAATGAAAATGCTGTCTCAGAAAGCAGTCCTGCGATCCGCGAAGATACCTTATCTGCTTCCTCCGTCCGTTCCTCATCGGAAAAATGTGCCGGACGTTCTTCATAGTAACTGTTGATAAGCTCCTGCGCTTCTCTCATTGTGATCTTACCTTCGATATTCTGAATAGCAGTATCGATCAGATATTCCGATGTTTTAAGACCATCCACAGCCTGAAGACCGATTGCAGTACTCCACGCATACCCCTTATTTGCCTTATCCGGTTCCGATTCTTTCAGATACTCTTCAAACGGGTCCCTTTTCATATCATCCACCTCTCTTACATTATCACTCACTATCAGTTCTGCGATTTGCATAAAAAAAATTATTAACCATTATAACATTTTACAGTCCCAACAGAACGTAAATATTCCAAAAAAAGAACCGGGCATCCACATCGCCCGGTTCTTCCATCGATCATCCTTCAGAATGATCCGTTATTTATTTTTTCTTCTTTCTCTTAACTCCATAAGCTGCACCGCCGCCAACAATGATCGCTGCTGCAAGGATTCCAACCCATACGCCGATCGGTGTATCATCGCCGGTCTTTACAGAACGTCTTGCTGTACCGCTGGTATCATTCGGAGCAGTTCCGCCCGCTGTGCCGTTATTCGGGATCGGAGTGATCCGATCATTTCCACCATGATTTCCACCAGGTGTAGCAGTCGGAATTGGTGTCGGCTCGGAAGAAAGACTGTTGGTGATCTCCTTTGTTACAGTAAATCTGTTATCATTATTCAGTGTAACCTCACCCTGACCGGTAACTGTATACTTAAAGGTATCATCATCAACCGGATTTCCATCCTTATCCGTCTCCAGAACAGTATAAGTAACACTGTTGATATCCTGATCTGTTGGAAGCTCCATTGTTACCTGAACACTACCATTCTGTTTCAGAGTCACTACCTTCTCAAGCGTCAGCTCACCGTTACTCTCAGTGGAGAACACACCTGCATAGAACGTATCATCCACAGAAGAAGCAACACCATCGATCATCACATTCTTCTTAATGTTGATATATCCGTTACGGCTAAATACATCGGAAATCTTTGTATAATAGTTATTTACATAAGCCGCTGCCTCAGTAGCACCACTATCTCCACCGATCACAACCTGATTGGACTTCTCTTCACTCTCACCATTCGGCTTCGTTACATTGTAGTAGTAAAGATTCTCTTCATCCACCTTGATCTTCGTATTCTGCTGAAGAGGATTTCCATCCTCATCCAGCTCAAATACATAATAGGTGCCATCCGGAACATCCGTCCATGTAGCTGTACCACTGGAAGCATTCTGGATATGGATATCCTTTAAATAATCATCACGGAACGGGATCGTACCTTCCTGATCCGAAAAAACGCCAACCTTATAAGTTACATCCTCCTTCGTTTCCAGAGGAATCACATTGTCGTTCTCATCAACATTATAGATTCTCTTCGTAACCTGGATCTGTGTATGCTGTTTCGTTGAAGTCTTCGGATATGCCTGCACATCATACATCCAGCCCTGCTCCTGATCTGCAAAAGGAACGGAGATCAGCATCGGTGAAACCGCAACACTGCTGTTCGCATCTGTCTGCACCACCAGATACATGCCCTCAGCCAGATCGGTAACAGTAATATTACCCTCTGCATCAGAGGTTCTGGACAGACCCCACACATCCACGCTTCCGCTGCTGATCATATCTGCCAGCTGCCCTGCTGCTTCATACCAGCCGTCAGCCGTCGTGATGGAATCAAAATCGATTGCTGCGGCAGCCAGTGCCTCATCCAGCACGAAATGCACATTACCATCAAAATTCACACTGCCAACCCTGTAGATCGTCAGCCCTACACCCGGCAACGGAGTCTGATTTCCTTCCTCATCCGCCTGCTGAACCGTCAACGTCAGATTACCCTTTGTTCCAGCTACATAATCCCCGGCGAAAACCGGCTGCAAAACACTCGTGACCAGCATAGCCGTCAGCATCAGAACAGCCAGAAGGCTCCGGAATATTTTCCCTTGCTTTCTTCTATTTTTCATCGCTCTCTGCCTCCTCTTTCCTTTCTGAAAGCTGTTTCATTCTGCGTTTTTTATCCTTGCGGCGGACAATCAGGTAAATCAGCAGAATCAGAATAACAAGCGCTGCCGCACCGCCGGCAAGAACCCTCTTCGGATCCACAACCGCAAGCTTCTGCGGAATCGTTTCGTCATTCTTAGTAACTTCTTCCTCCACATACTTCGTCCGAATACCACGAACAAGAAGTCTGTGGGTATTCACCGCATAAGGCGTACACGTAACCAGTGTCACATGATCCTCGCCCTCCACAATATCCAGGTCACTGGTCTCATCCGGAAGCACCGTCTTGATCTGATCCACCTTGTAGGCCAGATGCTTGCCAAGAATGTGCAGAATAAAAATATCTCCCTTTTCCATCTGATCCAGATCTGTAAAAAGCTTCGCATTCGGAAGACCTCGATGCGCCGCCAGAACCGCATGGGTACTCTTGCCTCCGATAGGAAGACTGGTGCCCTCCACGTGACCCACACCCTTTTCCAGCACGGTCTTGCTCAGTCCGTGATAGATAGCCAGCTTCGCTTTGATCTTTGGGATCTCGATACTGCCCATCAATCCGTCACCGTTAGGATCCAGGACTCTGTCATAAGGATGACTCAGCTCATAAGTATCCTCTTCCTCAAAAGCATCTACAATGGCATTCACCGGATGCTCGGCATTATACTCCTTCGCCTCTTTCCACAGCCTGTCATAGTCGTTGTCCGAAAGCTCCGTTACCGCTTCCTCGTACTTACTGACCAGCTGGGCGTTACGGTACTGGTTCCACATATCACTGATCGTAGGATAAAGGAACACTCCCGCTCCCGCCAGAAACACCAGAACGATAATGATGTTCAGGACAACATTACTCTTTTTCTTTTTTTTCTTTTTAGCCATAAACTATTTCCTACGTCGTTTTTTGTTCTGAACAGAATTGATACCGGCAACCAGGATCACCGCGATCACAATTCCGATCACAACACAGAGAGCAAGCATCGGAAGCGTCGGATTGGTGATTCCGGTAACCTTCTTCTCTGTTTTCTGAACCGCCTTCGCAGCCTTCATCGGAACTCTGTGTCCCCTCACCAGAAGCCTGTGCGTATTCACCGCATAAGGCGTACACGTAACCAGCGTTACATAATCATCCCCATCCGTGATACCCAGAGACTCTGTCTGCTCCGGAAGAACGGTAAGAATCTGATCCACCTCGTAGGCAAGCGTCTTACCCAGCACATGCAGGTAAAAAACATCTCCCTCTTCCACAAGATTCAGATCTGTAAAAAGTTTCGCACTTGGAAGTCCTCTGTGTGCCGACAAAATACAATGGGTACTCTTGCCGCCAACCGGAAGACTGCTGCCGAACAAATGACCGGCGCCCTTCTCCAGAGACTCATCTGTCGTGTAATGATAGATTGGAATGCTCACATCGATCACAGGAATCTCCACATACCCCATCATTCCATCACCATTCAGGTTCAGAAGAGACTCATATGTACTGTCCGTCTGGCCATCCCTCACGGAAAAAGCATCCGGCACACTTTCCTGCTTGATCTGTTCGTTATACTCCTGAGCTGCCTTCCACATACTGTCAATCTTCTCCGAATTATCATCCGAAGAAACACTGCTGCTATAATTACTGATCAGCAGGCTGTCCCTGTACCGGTTCCAGGCATCACTGACCATTGGATACAGCAGTATGGACAACCCTATCAGAAACAGCAAACCAAGTCCAATATAATTTTTCTTCTTATTCTTTCTCATAGGTTTCTCCATACTGTTGTATTTACCACTCCCGGCCCCCGAAAGGGCCGGGCGGTAAAAGATTTACTACTTTGTTTTAATACTTGCTTTGTCGTTGCTTATAAATAATTTTTGAATTGAATCGATCCGGCAATCAAATGATTACTCCTCAGATCCTTTTCTGCGGCTGATGAAGAAAGCACCAGCAGCGCCAGCCATAACTACAACACCGATGATAGTGAAGAGGTATGTTCCCATGCCACCTGTGGATGGAAGAGCGGAAAGTTTGGTATCTGTCATGCTTGTTTCAGCTGTAAGAACTTTATTTACTTTACCATCTGCTCCTTTAACTTTATCTGTAACTTCTAATGTTGCATCAACCGGAGTCTGATTTACAGAATATCCTTCCGGAGCTGTAATCTCTTTGAAGTGATATGTTCCAACATCAAGACCCTTTACTTTTACTTTACCGTCTGCGTTAGTGAAAACTTCTGTTACATCACCAGCTGGATCGTATTTGTATACGCCCGTGCCCTCGCCAAGTTTTGTAAATTTTAAAGCAGATTCTCCGTCATCTTTTCTTACTTCAAAACCGGCATTTGGAAGTGTTACACCAGCTTCACCAGTTTTTGTTAATGTGATGTTACCCTGATAAACTTCTTTTGTTTTACTTCCGAACTCTGCATCACCCTGATGTCCTGCTGTTGCTGTGTTCGTGATAGCGTCATTTTCAGATGTTACTTTTACCTTGTAAGTAATTACTACTGGTTTTCCAGCATTGCTGTTTGCATCGTTAATCATTTTAGATAAATCAACGCTGAATTCTTCTTTTTCTGTACCCCAAGTAATCGGATATAATTTAGCATTAGTTCCATCCACATCATTAGTAACATCTACTCCACCAAGAGCAATGGTTACCTTCTCAGTCTTAATATACTCAGCACCTGTTAATTCATCTTTTACCCAGAATGTTTTATCTGTATCTGTTGGTGCAATAAATGGAACGTTTGTCTTTACTGTGTAAGTAAGAGTATCACCATTCGCAACTACATTATCCTTATTATCATCACCATCCGTAACTTCTTTCCCTACGTTGATTGGTGTTTTCTTCGCCTGAATCGCTTTTGGATCTACTAATGATGGATATTCATATTCTTTTTCCCCAATAATAACTTTACCAAATCCAACATAAGCACTCATGAGGTTATAAGTAAAACCTTCTTCTGTTGCTTTAACCAAATAAACACCAGCTGCGGTTACAGTCGTCTGCGAATTTTCCATATCTGTAAAATCCGCAAAAGTCACCTTATTTGCTGCTTTTGCCTGTGCTAAACCTAATTTACTCGCATCTACATTTCCTGCTGTCATTGCTTCAATAACAGCCTGAGCATCAGTCAACCCAAACGCAGTCTTATACGCTTCAGCAACATTATCATCTACAAAATTCCAACCGGTTCTTGTTTTCTGATCAGCTTTAATTACCTGCGCGTACTCTAATTTTGCACCCTCCGCACCTGTTACTGTAATTGTTGCCGTATTTTTTGTCTCTGCAAATACCGCTGTGCACATAGACAGCACCATAATCGCTGCCATTAATAATGCACTCACTTTCTTAAATAAATTCTTCATAAGGTTATCTTCTTTCCTTTTTTGCATTTTTCTTCTTCGCCCTTCATCGGCCATTTACAATTAATGTGTTACGATCTCTTTGCTTCTTCCTCCCTTCGTTTATTGTTTATAAACAACAGGAGTGCAGTTGCAAGAATCGCTACACCACTGATTGTAAATCCATAGGTTCCCGGTCCACCGGATTCTGGTAAGGAATATACCTTTGCGTTTTCAAGCATATATCTCCCTTCAGAATTCTTTGCTATTGCTGTTTCTCCGTCATTCTTTGTAACTGTAACTTCTCCGTTATTGTCAATGACGATTTTCCAAGGCTCAGTTACTAACGAATAGCCTGTAGCTGCATTTGTCTCCTTTAACAGATAATTACCTGGAAGCAATTTTTCAAATCCAAATGTTCCACCATCTTTAGATGTCACATCTTTGACTTTTTCAACTTCAATCCAGCTTTCATTCGCTTTATAAAGTGTAAAACTTGCTCCCTTAATCGTTATATTATGATCTGCCGCATCAACTTTTACAAAACCTACATCAGCCACAGTTTCTTTATTGGTATAATCAACTTTACCAACACATCCTGGACCTGCATAATTTGCATAATAATCATTTTCTTTTTTCAAGTCTTCTGCTTTTAATGCTTCTAATGCATTTTTGTGCTCTGTTGTGTTGTCTGTACCAATTGAAAATGTGATATCGTTACCTTCTTCAGATTTACAATTTGTTACTTCTGAATCACTCGTTGCACTTACTAACTGATAACCATCCTTACTTACTTCCTCAACAGTATATTCACCACGCGCTAGACCAGCAATAATAACTGTTGTAGATTCATCATTTCCAACTGTAAATTTAGCATCTTTCTCGTTTTTAGATACTTTAGCATCTACAGTCTTTATAAGCTCATTTTTTTCGTTATAAACGTTAAAAGTAAATGTTCCTTCTTTCTTTGCAACGTCTTCAAGCTTCTTAGTAATCTGAATCTGACCCTTGATAATATGGATTGTATAAACTCCATATTTTTTATTTGGATACTTCTTAGTGTCGCTATTTATAGCGGTTACTATGTGGGTCTTTCCACCAGCAATATGCCCATCTGTATTTGCTGTACTACCTGGCTTTTTGTCAACTGTCTCTGTCGGTTCACCAGCATTATACGTTACTTTTAGATAATATCTAGTAGGATCTTCTGTTGGTTTATCCTCTGCCATACTCTTTAAATTAGTAAGTTTATCAGTTCCAAATTTTTCATCTTTCGCCCAACTACAAGTAAGATCTTCTATAGTTACCGGTACTGACTCCAGTTTTTCAGTCTTTTCATTATAGACATAGTTTTTGCTTTTCTGCAAAATAGAACTCAACATAGAATCTGGTAAATCAGCTGTCGGTGTTGGATCTCCTAAGAAAATAACCTTCTCAAGATTATCCACTGTCAAATCTGCTTTTACATTAACTGTTGGCTGAGGTAAAATTGCATCTCCATACCCTGTAGAAATCATGGAATCCGGCGCTACGTTGGTTGGAACATTGTTGCCACCGATGTAATCCTCTTTGGCTTTTACTTTAATAGATTTACTCCAACAAGCATCTCCGGCTTCATTTTCCTTTTTATTAGGAATTCTCTGTCCTTCCCATTTAATACACTGATTTCCCTTAGCATCAAGATAAACTGTTCCGTCATTAACTTGGACTGTTTTTCCATCCTTTAACTGATCCGCTGTGATAGCATTTCCCTCTTCGTCAAGAATTACAAATCTCGGATCAATTACATCTGTAATAGTAGCATTCTGAATAGCAGTATCCTCAGTAACTGTATGTTGGATTTTCTCAAAAATTTTAGCAAGCGCATCTGCATTATCCGCATTAAATGCACAACCTTCAGATGCAATTCCTGGATACTTTGTCGAATCCTTTTCATCACCTGCTAAAAACTTCTTAGCGTCATCATCTAATGCAAATCCTATCGTAAATATCTTTATACTTTTTTGTTTTAATTGCTCAGCATATTTTTCTGCTTTTTTTTGCTCTGTATCACTCCATTTATTATTATAATTATCTGCTGTTGGTCGTCCATCTGTAAATAAAATTACATATTTAAGGTTCTGGTCACTTACCTTTGTTAAAAATGTATACGCTTCACTTAATGCTGTAGAAGGAGATGTTCCGCCATCTGCTTTCAATTTACTAACGGTTTGAAGTAAATCTGTTTCAGCATTCTCAACATTTTCACTTAAATCTTTCGAAGTAGTTACACTTGTATTAAATGCTGCCAATCCAATTTTACTTTTAGGTGAACTTACAGCGGTATCTTTTATAAATTTATTTACTACCTCTTTTAAAGCTGTCATTCTTGACGGGCAAGTATACACCTCTCCATAACTCGAAGGTGTTTGCCAACCACTATAACTAGAATAATATTTCCACTCCCCCCCTATATTAACTAAAGGGTAATGATAATAAGAATAATAATAAACTTTATTCACATCTAACTCTAAAGGTTTATATTTTCCTTTATGCGTATAAACAGCGTCTATATTCTTATTAGTTTGCACCCAATCCATAGAGCCAGAAACATCTAATGCCATTACTACATCCGCAACTCCACCTGTTGTTTCTACGCTAGAACTTGTTGTTTTGGACGATGCTGTAATATTGATATTATACGTTCTTTCATCCCATTCATCTACCGTAACGGTTTTATTATATTCCATATTGGAATCAATAAATTCTTGTTTAGTCTGGTTAACAATCTGGTTATTCTCAACTGAATTTTCGGAACTGTCCTTCAAAGTAACTGAAACTTCCGTACTACTTTTTTTCTTTACCTCTACAGTCCATGTTTCCGTAGATTTTACATAACCATCTGGAGCCTGTGTTTCTTTTAAATAGTAAGTTCCTTCTCTTAATTTACTACGGAAAATTACTTTACCATCCACATTACCAACTGTTGTAGATACTGCATCTTCAATTTTATTTGTACAATCAGAATCTCCGTAAAGTGTAAATTGAGCTCCGTTCAATCCTTGATCTTTATTAGAATTTACTTTCTGTAATTCTAATGTTCCAAGTGGATCTTTTGTAACCTGTGAAATAGTTGCATTTGGAAGCGTAAACTCCATCTCACAATTGGAAGCGACAGCTCCTCTTTCCATATAAAGAACTGTTAATGTATGCTCAGCTTTTTTATCTGCATCTGTTAAATCTGCTTTGTCCTTACCATTTAATAATTTCTCCCACAAATCTACTTCACCAGTAACTGCACTATGAATTCCACCCAGGTCAATAACTACTTTATTTCCGTCCAAAACAACCCATAAGTCGTCATCACCGGTAAATTTATACTTAAGATTTCCAATATAATCTCCAAGCGTAAACTTAATATCATAACGCAATCCAAAGAAATAGTTATGGTTTTTATCACCACCATTACTACTTTCCATACCATCTTCTACATTACTATTGGCTTGATATCCAACAGAATCCAGTGGGAAGAAATTAGCACCAGCGTTTGCAGCCCATTCTCCCTTTCCATCATAAACAGTTGATAACTTATACGTATCTCCAGTTCTACTAAAATTAAGTTTATAATTCTTATATACTTTTCTAAGATATACTGTATTGTTATCTTTATCTTTTACAGATAAATCTTCCTGTTTAAAAAATCCTGGGTCTGCATACTTAAATGTAACGTTCGTTCCGTCAACATTATTTAATAATCCCTTTACTGTTTCTGTTCCATCCTTCTTTCCCCAGAATCCAGTCCAGCTATTTGGATATTGATTCTGATCATCCTGCCACACTTGGGTATACTCATCATAATTATATGAATATTCTCTATTAATGCCAGATCCACCTACTGTTAACTTTTGACTATTCTTATCCTCATAATTGTTCGGATTATTTATAGAAGTCCTGTCCTTGTAACCATTTCCAGTTTTTACCTTAACCGTATAATCAAAGAATGTCGGATCTCCAGTTGTTGTTCCCTCTGTAGCTTTATAATAAGCTGTAACTGTAGCATCCTCAGCCAGTTCTATAGACTTCTCAACATCTGTATCATCTGAAGCATACTTTTCGTAATTATTTCCGGACTTTGTTTCAACCTTTACTCTTGTAACATTCCAGTTAGCAAGCTCTTTTAATTTAAGTCTGTCTGCAATATTAAGCGTTTTGACATCTGCTGCATAAATCTCATTTCCACCTTCGTCACAATATTTAACCTTAACATTGATGACATGATTTCCCTGCTGGACAATTACATAAGTAGAAAAATGCGTAGTCTCGAACTCAACATCACCATTCTTGGCAACGCTGCCATCCATATTTTCAACGTTATCATTCTCGTCTACGTGATATACATCCGCATCCTTGATCTTCTTCTCATCATTCAGAGATACAGATACCTTCACTGAAGCACCTGGCTGAACCTCTTCGCCGTCTACCAGGAATTTGATATCGTAGGAATGGATCTTCTCGATAGCTTTCTTTTCTTTGATTGCTTCTTCTGTGATCTGGTCTTTGGCTTCCTGACTGAGCTCTACCGGTGTTACGGAAAGCTCTGCGTTGTCCGGAAGGTCTGCCGGATCGGTAAGAGTAACCTTTACATTGACTTCGTCACTCGTGTAATCATATCTGGTGATCTCCGGCTGAATTTCTTCTTCCTGAATATCCTCAGGCTCTTCTGCCTCATCACTGCTGTCAACAACCTGTGCCATATCACTTCTTATGTAAGCCTCGGTTCCTTCCCAGGAAACCTTGTACCAGGTTGCTCCGTCCTCTGCTGTTACGGTATCCAGAAGTGTGAGCTGTGTTCCTGCGTTTACAGTTGCCAGAACCTCTGCCTCGACAGATGGACTGACACGAAGATTCGTATCATCTCCCAGAACCTCGATCAGGCTTGTCTCACCATTCTCATCTGCTGCCGGAACATCCTCCGGGCTCGCAATATCCTCTGCCGGTTCTTCCACCACATCCGGATCCTCTGCCGGCGCTTCGGTAGGTTCAGCATCCGGATTCTCCGCCGGAGCCTCAGAAGGCTCTGCCTCAGGAGTTACCTCCGGATTCTCTGCTGCCGGTGTCTCAGCTGCATCCTGCTCAGGCTCGTCCGAAATATCCATTCCGTCCGTAAGCTCCTCTGATGCGATAGGCACCTCGTCCTCATTACCGGAAACAGCTTCCGCCTCGACATCTGCTGTCTCAGGAGAATCCCACATAACGGCAAAAACAGCTGCGTTGCCAGTCTCAACCTGAAGTGTCTGGATCTGTTTGCCCTCGTTGACATTCAGAACCTTCAGATCCTCGTTGGCCTGTAAGGTGTTAACATCAGTATCACCGGTACTGCTGTTATAATGAAGCTTCTCAACGGTTACACTCGTGCTGGCTGCATCGGTAAGCTCCGGTGCTGCCGGTGTCTTGTACTCAAAAGTTACTCTGACTCTGCCGTTCGGCTCGACTCTGTTTCCGTCGCCATCAGCAAAATACACATCATACGCAAAAAAACCTCTCAGGCTGCTGCCCTTGTCTGTAGATGCTGCTGAAAGCTTCTGAGAAACTGTATCATAAGATACGGATGAATTCTCGTTTACGCTGTCAGCCTTCAATGCTGTATTCTGCGGAAGAGCTCCGTCCTCCAGTGCCTCTGCTGTTACTTTAACAGAATCATTCTCATATGTAAGCGTCGATTGCTGCGCCTGTTCCGTTTCCTCCTGGTCAGCGCTGCTTACATCCGGTGTCGATTCTTCGGCCGCTGGTTCAGATGTAAATTCGCCATCTGTAAATATATCCTCCGTTCCATCTCCGAACGCCTCACTCGCGGAGATCGTATATGCACTCGGCATACAGGATACCATCAACGCCAAAGCCACCATAAATGCCAGGAGTTTTCTGATCTTATTATTCCTTAATTTTTTCATACCTTTCCCGCTTTCCTATGTGTGCATTAACGTGTACTGTATTTCTTATTACTTTACTTCTGTTTATATTCCTTTCTCTTAAAAAAGCTTCATGTTTTTAGCCGGTGAGTAAACAGGTTACACCTTTTCAATATTTTACCCTTATGTGATTGTAGTGTCAATATACCAGGCATTTTTGGTAAGGATACTGACATTATCAGATACTATCGAAAATCAGTCTTCAACTCCTCCTTCTTAACTTACTCGTTTACTGGTTCTTTTCGTCTGATTTCCCAATAAAATCTGACTATTTGTGGTATTTATTATACAACACTACCAGTTGTTTTGTAAGGCCCGTTTTTTCAAAAAAAAGTGCCTCTGTCACTATTTTAACATAAATTTTTTCAGCTCATCCCGCTTCTTGACATTCAGCTTGCAAAAGATATCCGTAAGGTAATGCTTGACAGTATTAATGGAAATCCCCAGATGCTCTCCGATCTCCTTATTGGTCCATCCCCCACTTGCCAGCATGGCAATAGAAAACTCCATCGTCGACAGCTCCCCCGTAACCTTTCTCCGGTTTTCCGGATTATGAAGCGCCATCCAGCCCCTGCTGAAAGAAATCACACCCTCCGTGATCCGCTGATACGCCTCCGGATCCCGGTTCCGGATACAAGCCTCGATCAGCCCCCGCAAAAGCCCATGATGCTCAATAAAAGGCTCCAGAAACCCATCCATCTTCGCCAGCTCCCAGCTCCGGAGCATCTCCTCCTGCGCCTCCTGCTTATGCTTTCGGTTGATCGCACACACCGCCATCATACAATGGATATACGTCATACTGATCGGATACGGCCTCTCCGCCATAAACAAAGCAGCCTTACCCATCCCATAAGCACTCCATATCTCCCCGTTAAGATAAGTATGGTGAGCCATCACATACGTGGCAAAAAGCCTCAGCCCCTCAGGAAGCATCCTGCTGTACTCCCCAAAAGCAGGCATCCCATCCGTAGGCAGATGAAGCAAAACCGCCCCCACATACCCCGCCAGAAGACAGGACGCATAAACATCCTTAGGAACCTTCTTCTTCATAGCAATCTTCACACAGGACTGGATTCCCTCCATCCCCCGCTTAGCCGCCGCCACATTCCCCAGCGACAGATTAGAATACCCATACAAAATACACGCCGAAAGCTTCAGCTCAATAACCCTGCTGGACAGATACCCCCTCGTGATCTCACAACACTCCTCGCCTGCCCCGTAAAATAAAAAAGCTCAGCCCGCGCAATATTCCTCAAATCCACATCCACAAACCCCTCAACAACCTCCCGAGCCCTCCCAGGCTCAAAAGACGAATTCAAAAGCGGCAAAACCACATAATCACACATACAACCCTCTCCCTCCAAAACCCAGGCAGCCCCCAAAAGACCACCCTCAAAACCAAACCAACAAACCTCCGAAGCCCTCACACAAGCCACATCAACACACATCCGAAGCCCATCACACACCCCTCATCAACACACATCCGAAGCTCATCTCTCAACCCTCATCAGCACACATCCGAAGCTCTTCTCTCAAGTCACATCAGCGTACATCCGAAGCTCTTCTCTCAAGTCACACAAAACAGTCACCAAAACTCCGGATATCAATCAATCAGTCAATCAGTCAACCAATCAGGCCAACCATCTTTTTCCATAATTATAATCCAAAATACTCCAAAAATAAATTTAAATATTACACAAAAACATCACACCCTATCCAAAACAGCCTCTATCCCCAATCCCCTCACGACACCCCCCCAAAAAAACTCACCCCACCCACATCCAGCGCAGCGCCGATGCCCCACCCCGCTGGCAGACTGTCCGTTCGTCCCTCCATTCGTCCCTCCCCCACACAAAAAAAGAGCCCCCAGGTCCAAACACCCAGGAACTCTCCCAAAACTCAAATATCCAATTATCATCAATCGTTATCAATCATCACCCAACACGCAGCCGAAACTTCTGAATCTCCTTCTCACTGGAAACCCTCTCAATCTCAGCCCCAAGACTCCTGAGCTTCTCCTCAAAATTCTCATACCCACGCTGGATATAAACAATATCATCAACAACCGTAACACCCTCAGCAGCCAGACCCGCAATAACAAGCGCAGCCCCCGCACGAAGATCCGGCGCACTCACACGCGCCCCCGTAAGCTTCCTCACACCATCAATAATAGCAGAGTTCCCCTCCACCTTAATATTGGCACCCATCCGGGAAAGCTCATCCGCATACTTAAACCGGTTCTCAAAAATACTCTCAGTAACAATACTCGTACCCTCAGCCAAAGCCAAAGTAACCGCGATCTGCGGCTGCATATCCGTAGGATAACCAGGATAAGGCAACGTCTTCACATGCGTACGATGAAGCACATGCGGAGCACGGACACGAACCGCATCATCAAACTCCTCAACCTCACACCCGATCTCCTCAAGCTTAGCCGTAGTAGCCTCAAGATGCTTAGGAATAACATTACGAACAGTAACATCACCACGAGTAGCCGCAGCAGCAAACATAAACGTACCAGCCTCGATCTGGTCCGGAATGATCGAATACTCCGTACGATGAAGCGTCTCAACACCACGGATACGGATCACATCCGTACCGGCACCCTTGATATTCGCCCCCATACTGTTCAGGAAATTCGCCACATCAACAACATGCGGCTCCCTCGCAGCATTCTCAATGATCGTACGACCAGTCGCCATAGAAGCAGCCATCATAATATTAATAGTAGCACCAACAGAAACCACATCCAGGAAAATATGGCTGCCATGCAGATTCTCCGCCTTGGCAACAATAGCACCATGACAGATATCAACATCCGCACCAAGAGCACGGAAACCCTTCAGATGCTGGTCGATCGGCCTGCTGCCGATATTACATCCACCCGGAAGCGGAACCTCCGCATGCTTATACTTACCAAGCAAAGCACCCAGAAGATAATAAGAAGCACGGATCTTCTTGATAAACTCATAATCCACGCTGAGATTGCCGATAGTAGAACCGTTGATCTTTACAGTAGACTTATCAATACGCTCAACCTGAGCCCCGATCTCGGAGATCGCCTCAAGCAGAACATTGATGTCCCTAACATCTGGCAGATTCTCGATCAATATAGTTTCATCAGTCATAATGGCTGCTGACAATATCGCAAGCGCCGCATTCTTCGCACCCGCAATATCCACTTCTCCAACCAGAGGATTGCCGCCTTTAATCACATACTGTTCCATAACACACCTCTATTATTTACTCCTCTATGAGCAGAAACTTTCTCTGAATTTACTGCAGGAACAAACGTTCCGCAATACCGTTTTTTAGGTCAGTTGTATATTATAACACATATTTCAGATTTGTAAACAATTTATGACGAAAACCTGTCACAACCCATGACCCGAAACACTCCAGCAAACCGTTTCCACAAGCCAACAGTTACGCCTTATCTCCCCTGTTCTTCAGTGCCTCAAGCACAACCTGGAGACTCCCCTCCAGATCCTTATCCTCTTCATCCACCACAATGTCCGCATATTTCTCATACAAAGGAACACGCTCATCATAAAGACTCGCCAGCGTCTGCCCCTCCTTGAGCACAACACCACGCCCCTTAAGATTACCAAGACGCCTGGAAAGAAGCTCCAGCGAGATCTTAAGATACACCACAACACCCTCAGACTTCAGATGCTGCATAGCCTCATCGCAGTAAACCACACTTCCACCGGTAGCGATCACCGTATTCTCCACCTGGATCGAAGCATTCACACGATTCTCGATCGCCTTGAAGCCCTCTGTACCCTCATCCGCAATGATCTCACTCAGAGTCCTTTTCTCCTCCTTCTGGATCAGAAGATCTGAGTCAATAAACTGGTAACCAAGTACCTTCGCAAGTACGACACCGATGCTGCTCTTCCCCGCACCAGGCATTCCTATCAGTGTAATATTATTCATACTGTATCCTTTCATTTTAGCATAACAGCCACCAAATCTCAATAAACCTTACAGCTCCGAGAACCTACCTTTTCTCTCTCCCTGGCTTTCCTGACATCTTCAACTTCCCTGACATCCCTGGCTTTCCTGACGTCTTCAACTTCCCTGACATCCCTGGCTTCCCCGACGTCTTCAACTTCTCTGACATCCCTGCCTTCTTTGATTCCCTGTCTGCTTCCCTGTCTGATTTCTTATCCAACTTCTTCTGCATCTGCTTCTTTTGCTGCTTCTTCTTTACGCTGTAGCCGAAGGTTCCCACCTTCCGACCACCCGCCAGATACTCCCCATGGGAATAAACCAGAAGACCCGCATCATTGAGACGAAACCTATCGTTTTTATCCATATAAGCTTCATCCGCATGGACCGCAAGCACATCCGCAAGAAACATGTCATGAGACCCCAGCTCCTTCACCTCACGCACCCTGCACTCGATCGAAACCGGAGCCTCCCCGATCATCGGTGCAGAAACAAACTGCGCTTTCTCTTTCGTAAGGTTCAGCTTCCGGAACTTGTCCACATCACGTCCCGAACGGACCCCGCAGAAATCCGTTGCAAATGCCAGCTCCTCCGTTGTCAGATTGATCACAAATTCACCCGTTTTCCGGATCATATCATAGGAATAACGGGAAGGTCGGACAGAAATATAAGCCATCGCCGGATTGGTACACACCGTACCCGTCCACGCAACCGTTATGATATTATCATTCCCCTCACCATCGGTAACACTCACCATTACAGCCGGCAGCGGATAGATCATGTTCCCCGGCTTCCATAACTGTTTCGCCATTTTCCGTCACCTCTTATGCATAATCGCTGTTCATCAGCTGAGCAGCCTCCATCATAGCCGGGATCAGCTGCTTCTTTCTGGAAACCACACCCGGCAGACTGAAGGTATCTCCATCTGGTTTCCGCTCAAAAGCGATCTCCGCCATCTGCTGGCTGCCCTCCCCGTAAAACAGAAGCTCTGTAGACTCCTCCAGGATATTCGTCAGCATAAAATAAACTCTCGTGATATCATGACGGCCACACTCACTCACCATAAACGGCATCAGCTTCTCCTTGATCTCCTTAAGCTCCTCGCTGTCCATGGAACTGATCTGACCCACACCAAAGGAAACATTACCCTCACCGATAAACTTCTTGTAATCCTGATAAAAAATCTCCTCCGGAGACTTATCCTTCAGATTACTTCCCGCAGAAAACATCTCTCGGGCAAACTCCTCGATCTTGATCCCCGCGATCAGCGCAAGAGCACTGGCAGCGATCTTATCCGTCTGCGTACAGGTCGGTGAACGGAACATCAATGTATCCGAAATAATAGCCGCACAGAGAAGCCCCGCGATCTTTTCCGGGATCTCCAGTCTCTGCTCTCCGTAGATTTCATAAAGGATCGTGCCCGTACATCCCACCGGCTCATTACGAAAAGCAACCGGCGTCATGGTCTGCAAGGTACCCAGCTTATGATGATCGATGATCTCAAGGATCTCCGCCTTCTCGATATTATCAACAGCCTGATCCACCTCATTATGATCCACAAGAACCACTTTCTTTTTATGCATATCCAGAAAATTACGTCTGGAGATCGTACCGATACACTTACCATGAGGATTGATCACCGGAAACGCCCTGTGACGGTTTTTGATCATAACATCCTGGATATCATCCGTAAAATCCTCGGTATTAAACGTAACCATGTTATCCCGCTTCATAACAAAGCTGACCGGAATACTCTGATTGATCAGACGCGCAATATTAAACGTATCATACGGAGACCGGATGATCACGATATTCTTCTCATGAGCAAGCTTTATAACCTTCTCGGAAACCACGATATTCAGCCCCACGATGATACAGCTGACATTCTGGCTGATCGCCTGAAGATGATCCTCCTCACGGTCACCCATGATGATCATATCATCCTCCTCAACGTAGCCCTCCAGCATCTTCGGGTTGGCAGTACCGACAAGCACACGCCCCTTCACAAAATATCCGTGTCCGTTACCTTCCACCACTTCACCGCCAACAGTCTCGGCAATTCTCTGATACTGCGTCCTCGCATTGGAAAGAAGATAACTGTCTGTAGTATCCATATAGGTCTTTGCGATATCACCAATCGTCACAAGCCCCTCCAGACACCCATCCTTATCCCGGATTGGAAGAGAAACGATCCCGTTCTCCTGCATCAGATCCCAGGTATTCTTCAGCGACATATTCTTATCCGCCTGCGGACTGGTCCGGATATCCATATCCTTGACCTGCGTACCGATATTTCCCAGATAAGCCGGCGGCTGTACGCCAAAACGGTTCAGCACATACCTGGTCTCCTCATTGATCTGCCCCGCTCTCTTCGGGATATATTTTTTATTCTGCGTAGTTCTGTTTTTAATATCCGCATAAGCAATAGCCGAACAGATGGAATCCGTATCCGGATTCTTATGTCCGATTACAAATATTCTCTCCGGTTTTTTCATACACATCCATCCTTTTTCATCCAAAATAATCATAATTTAATATTTGCAAACAAAGCACCCAGGGAAGTAGTAGCCTCCTCCCCCGACTCCGGAAGCTCAAAAGACTCCTCCTCAACCTCCTTAGCCATCAGATCCGATGCCTCTTTAATACTCAAGCTCAGCTTACCATCCTTGATCGCGATAACCTTCACCTTAACCTTATCCCCAACACTCAAAACCTCAGAAGGCTTCCGGATCCTCTTCTCACAGATCTGAGAAATATGCACCAGCCCGGAAACCCCGTTCCCAAGCTCTACAAAAGCACCATACGGCTGCAAACTCTCAACCGTACCCTCCGTCACAAAGCCAACCTGGATATTGGAAATCTTATTCCGTTTCTCCACTTCAGCCCTCTCACGAAGAATCTCCCTCGCCGAAAGCACCAGCCTCTTCTTCGCCTTATCAACCTCGATCACCCGCACCTGGATCGGCTTATTCAGAAACACCTCAGTATCCTCAACAAACTCCAAAGCAAGCCTGGATGCCGGAATAAAACCACGGACACCCTCAACATAAGCAATGGCACCCCCGTTAACGATCCCCTTCACGACAACATCCAGAACCTCACCCGAATCCTGAAGCTCCTTCAGCCTGTC
>ERZ772858.1775-NODE-1775-length-19387-cov-4.047693_pt1 | contig 19387 bp, 19 predicted proteins | sample MGYA00512136_ERZ772858 | MGnify/ENA primary metagenome ERZ772858 (study PRJEB29015, sample SAMEA2737726) | human gut metagenome | biome: human gut; feature: human-associated habitat; material: faeces | place: China | collected 2012 ...
GTGATTGCAGACAGCATCCGAAGAATTTTGAACGTGGTATGGGGTTATGTATTTACCAGAAACCAGTCACTGATTCACTGGCTGCGATCAAATATAAGAATGAGAGAAAATTTGCACAGTATTATTTGGAAGAAATTCGAAAAAGAAAATACAGGGAATTGCTGCGACTAAAAGCAGATGCGGTAATTCCGGTGCCGATTCATAAAAAAAAGAGAAGAAAGAGAGGGTTTAATCAGGCAGAAATCTTTGCAAAGGGGATTGCAGAGATGTTGGATCAACCGATGTATACAAAGATTGTGGAAAGAATCCATGATACAAAACCACAGAAACAATTAAGCCCAGGAGAGAGAAAAAACAATTTAAAGAAAGCTTTTCGTGGAAATTTGAAAGAATATCAGAAAGCAGGGATGCCGAAAAGGGTATTGGTGATAGATGACATTTATACGACAGGATCAACAGCGGAAGCAGTGACGACAGCGTTAAAACAATTGGGAGTGCAGGAAGTTTATGTATTTTGCATAGCGATCGGAAAAGGATTTTCCTGATATTTCCGTCATGGTGTTTTATGTACTAGTTTGTTATAATAGGGGCTGGTATATTTGTTGAAGGATATTATTTAGAAAGAGGAAAATAGATGGAACAACGATATGATTTAAGCGGATCATTGCTTCACTGGTACGATTATAATAAACGGATCTTACCATGGAGAGAGAATAAAGATCCATACAGAATTTGGATTTCCGAGATCATGCTGCAACAGACAAGAGTGGAAGCGGTAAAGCCGTATTTTGATCGTTTTATGGAAGTACTGCCAACGGTTTATGATCTTGCCAAAGTAGATGATGACCGGTTGATGAAATTGTGGGAAGGACTTGGTTATTACAATCGAGCAAGGAATTTAAAAGTAGCAGCACAGACGATCGTTGAAGAATATGGTGGACAACTGCCTGCTGATTATGATAAATTATTATCGCTGAAGGGCATTGGAATGTATACAGCAGGAGCGATCGGATCGATCGCATTTGAATTACAGGTTCCTGCAGTAGATGGAAATGTTCTTCGCGTGCTGGCTAGATTGTGGGGAGATGACTCTGATATTCTCAAAGATAAGACAAAGAAAGCGATGGGAAGAAGAGTCATGGAATTTATGCCGGAAGATCGACCGGGAGATTTTAATCAGGCATTGATCGAACTTGGAGCAACTGTTTGCGTGCCGAATGGGCAGCCATTATGTGATCAGTGTCCATGGGATACGGTATGCAAAGCATACAAAGAAGATTTGATCGATCAGCTGCCGGTCAAGACTCCGAAGAAGGCAAGAAGGATTGAACATAAGACTGTATTTTTGTTAGAATGCGGAGACCAGATCGCAATCCATAAAAGAGGAGACAAAGGATTGCTTGCCGGACTATGGGAGTTCCCGAATGAAGATAAGAAAATGGATGCCGAAGATATCAAGGAATGGATGGCAGAGCATCATATGGAAGATGCGAAGACAAAAGCAGCAGGAAAGGGAAAACATATTTTCAGTCATGTGGAATGGCACATGGAAGGAGTAAGAATTTCCTTGAAAACACCGATTCAGAGTGAAAATTACGTCTGGGTACTAAAAAAAGAACTAGAAAATACGTATGCATTGCCGTCAGCATTTGAAATATTCCGTAAGATATTGTAAAATAGAAGTTACGTATATAATTATGGAATGTAAAATTCCATAAAAGCTAAATTATTATTAAAAAGGAGAACAGATTATGAAAAAGTTTTTAACAGTCGCATTAGCTGGTGTACTGGCAGCATCTATGCTGTTTACAGGATGTAGCAAAAAAGAAGAAAGCAAAGTTCCAGACAAACTGATCGTAGGAACAAACGCAGAATTTCCACCATTCGAATATATGAATGATAAGAAACAGCCAGACGGTTTCGATATTGCTATGATCAAAGAAATCGGAAAACGTATGGACAAAAAGGTTGAGATCCAGAACATGGAATTCAAATCTCTGATCGGGGCTATGGAGTCTAATTCAATCAATACGATCATTGCAGGAATGACAAAGACAAAAGAACGTCAGAAATCTGTAGATTTTTCTGATAGCTACTATACATCTAATCAGGCAATTATCTTAAAGAAAGACAGCAAGATCAAAAAATTATCTCAGTTAGAAGGAAAGAAAGTTGGTGTTCAGGAAGGAACAACTGGTGACATCATTGCTTCTGGAGAAAAATTTGGTGAAAAGAACAAAGTCATCGTAAAGAAAGCAACAGTAAAACGTTATAGAAAAGGTGTTGACGCTGTTATGGACCTGAAAAACGGTGCAATTGATGCGGTTGTTATTGATGAAAAACCAGCACAGGAATTTGTGAAAAACAATGCGAAGAAGTTAAAATTAGTTGTTGATTCTGCAGGTGCGGAATACTACTGTATCGCAATTACAAAAGGTAACACAGCATACAAAGAAGAGATCAACAAACAGATCAAAGCAATCAAAAAAGACGGAACATATGATAAGCTGAAAGCAAAATACATTGATTCCGCAAACTAGGAAATTAGGAAGGTAAGGTTTCAAAATGTTAGATTCATTTTACAGAGCGTTTGTCGCCGAGCAGCGCTATCTGCTGTATCTTGATGGATTAAAGGTGACGATTTTAGTATCTGTCATTGCAATTCTTATTGGTGTAGCACTTGGTACGATCTTGGCGTTAATGCGCTTGACGGCAGAGCAGAAAGGAAAGAGTACACTTTTATCAAAGATCGCATACGTGTACATTGATATCATCCGTGGAACACCAACATTGACACAGTTGATGATCATGTATTTCGTTATTTTAAAAGGTCAGAATGGACTGCTTGTAGGTTCCTTAACCTTTGGTTTGAACAGTGCAGCTTATGTTGCTGAGATCATCCGTGCAGGAATTCAGGCGGTTGATCAGGGACAGATGGAAGGTGGACGTTCTCTTGGATTATCCTATGTACAGACAATGAAAGATATTATCTTGCCTCAGGCGATCAAGAATATTCTTCCTGCCCTTGGAAATGAATTTATCGTACTGATCAAGGAAACATCTATATTAGGATATGTAGCGATCGTTGACCTGACAAAGGTATCAGATTTTGTAATTTCAAGAATCTTCGAAGCACTGGCACCATTGCTTGGAACAGCATTGATCTATTATGTGATCGTTAAGATCCTGACTCTTGGATTAAACGCATTAGAAAGGAGACTGAGACAAAGTGATAGACGTTAAGAATTTACATAAATATTTCGGATCTCTGGAAGTGTTAAAAGGCATTGACTGCCATATTGACAAAGGAGAATGCGTTTGCGTGATCGGACCATCCGGATCTGGAAAGAGTACATTTTTAAGATGCTTAAACTTATTAGAGACTCCGACAAAGGGAGATATTGTCATCGATGATATGCATTTGACAGAGAAAGACTTTGATGTAGATGCGATGAGAAAACGAGTTGGAATGGTATTTCAGCATTTTAACTTATTCCCACATCTGACAATCCTTGAGAATGTTACATTAGCTCCGATCCGTCACAAGATGATGACAGAAGAGCAGGCAAAAGAAAAAGCGATGGAATTGTTAAACCGTGTAGGCGTTGGTGATAAAGCTGATAATTATCCAGCGCAGTTATCTGGTGGACAGAAACAGCGTGTAGCGATCGCAAGATCACTGGCATTATCACCAGAAGTCATGCTGTTTGACGAACCAACTTCAGCACTTGACCCTGAGATGGTTGGAGAAGTATTAGAAGTTATGAAACAGCTTGCCCAAGAAGGTATGACAATGGTTGTCGTAACTCATGAGATGGGATTTGCAAGAGAAGTTGCCAATCGTGTATTTTTCATGGATGGTGGAGGAATCCTTGAAGAAGGAACACCAGAACAGATTTTTGACCATCCACAGGAAGAGCGAACAAAGGCATTTTTAAGCAAAGTATTATAAAAGATCATAAGAATAAGAAGGGAGATATACATACTTTAATGTTATATCGCCCTTCTTTTTGTATACAAAAAAATAAATTTGATATTAATTTGGGAAATTTTTGTAAAATTCAGGTTTCTCGATGGAAAACGACAAAATGATGTGCTATCATAAAAGGGTATTTAAGCAAATTAGGGGAATATATCAAATAAAAATAGGAAGGGGATAAGAAGTGAACCAGAATGTAAAGATAACCAGACAACAGGCAGAAGAAGAAGCTAAGATGCTAGAGAAAGTATTTGATGTTGTCAGGTTTTTGGAGGGGGATTTTTTTGAGCAGATGCAAGATGATCCACGCATCGGAGTAAAAATTGGAATGTGTCAGTGCTATGATTTTTGGAAGAAGAATAAACCATGTGAGAATTGTACATCAATGAAAGCATACGCGGAGAAGAAACAAAAAACAAAACTGGAATTTTTGGATGCAGATGTTTTTTTGGTGATTTCAAGATATTTGGAAATAGATGATGAAGCATGTGTCATGGAACTTGTTAAGCATCTTGAGAATGATACGTTGATCGATACCGATGGAAGGGACAAACTTGTTGGCAAGTTAAAAGGGTATCAGGATAAATTATACATAGATCCGGTAACAGGCGTTTACAATCGAAGATATTTTGAAGATGAGATTCGTAATATGCAGAATTCAGCAGGGGTTGCGATGATCGATCTGGATGATTTTAAATTGTATAATGATATTTATGGACATGATATGGGAGATCAGGTTCTCTGTATTGTTGCGGATGTGATCAAGAATTGTATTCGCAAGACAGATAAGTTAATACGTTATGGCGGAGATGAATTTTTATTGATCTTGTCGGATATGGTAAGAGGTACTTTGCGTGGAAAACTGCTTCGGATTCAAGAGGCTATTGAGAATGCAACGATTCCAAACTGCTCTAGATTGAAGCTTACAGCAAGTATTGGAGGAGTGATATCGGAAGATGGGAAGATCGATGAGGCGATCGCGAAAGCAGACCAGTTGATGTATAAGGCAAAAGATCATAAGGCACAGGTCATAACAGAATGTGATAAAACGATATTTAAAAAGGAAAAAATTCAGAATAAACCTAGAATTTTGATCGTTGATGATTCAGAATTTAACCGTGCGATCTTGAAAGAGATTTTAGAGGAAACCTACGAAATCATAGAAGCTGATGGTGGAAATGAAGCATTGCATAAGATCGATGAATATGGAATGAAAATTTCGCTTGTACTATTAGATATCATTATGCCAGAAAAGGATGGTTTTGAAGTTTTGAAATATATGGAAGAAGAGCGTTTAATCTCAGATATTCCAGTTATTATAATCTCAAGTGAGGATTCTGCGAATTATATCAGAAGAGCTTATGAGATGGGAGTTTCTGATTATATTAACCGCCCATTTGATGCCAATATTGTCTATCAGAGAGTATCTAATACAGTGAAATTATATGCAAAACAAAGAAGATTGATGGCAATGGTTACAAGAGTTTAGGACATTATTTACAAACAGATCATACGAGGTAAACTATGCAGTTAAAGAAGCTTATGATTGAAGTCATGGTCTTTTTCGTATTAGGCTGCTTTCTTTGTGCATGTGGAAAGACAAAAGATCAGACTAGAAAAACAACAAAAGATGCGAACAAAGAGATTATGATCGGTGGAGACAATTATCCGCCATTTAACTATACCGATGAGAATGGCAATCTGGCAGGAATCGATGTAGAATTTGCCAGAGAAGCCTTTCATCGTATGGGTTATAAGCCGGTCTTTGTAAATATCGATTGGGAGAATAAGAAAAATCTTGTGGAACAAGGAAAAATAGATTGTATATGGGCGTGCTTTTCAGTGACAGGAAGAGAAAATGATTATCACTGGGCAGGTCCTTATATGCTGAGCCGTCAGGTGATCGCAGTGAACGACAGCAGCAAGATCAATAAGTTGTCTGATCTTAAGAATAAAATCATTGCGGTTCAGTCTACAACCAAACCAGAGGAATTATTTCTAAAACAAACAGATCCCAAAATACCAAAAGTAAAACAAGTCTACAGTATGGAAAACAGAGAATTGATCTATACTTCTCTGAGCAGAGGATATGTAGACGCTATTGCAGCACATGAGATCTCGATCAGACAGTATATGTCTGATTTTGAAGCAAAATACAGAATTCTTGATGAAGATATTCTTGAGACTGGAATTGGTGTTGCGTTTGCAAAAAATGATAAAAGAGGAATAGAAAAAGAACTGTCAAAGACATTAAAAGCAATGGTCAAAGATGGAAGTGCCAAAAAAATTCTACAAAAATATGTTCCTGATGCAGAAAAATATCTGGAGGTGAACAGCCTTGAGAGATAAAGCGGATAAAAGGTTATGGACATTGAGTATTGTTGGCTGTGTGATCGTTGTCTTGACAGTTCTTTTTGTGTCCGTAAAAATAGAAACAAACAATACCAAAAACAGGATTCATTCGACGATGGAATACATCAAGGATCAATATTTCATGTATAACAGTTTTAATGAAGCAGTTGAAGCAAGAAGTCTTGTCAGAATGGTTGAAAAAGTCCAGCAGACGGCGAGAAATTTCAAAACAGATAAACAGGCATTGGAAAAAGAATATTTAAAACAGTATGCAAGGGAACAAAGACTTACGGGGATTATTGTATTAAATGATAAGAATAAACAAATTGCACAATATCATACTGGACCAAGATTTAAAAAAGTTTTGGGTTATGTCATGGAGAAAGAAACACTTCGTGATGTAAAGAATTATCCACAAAAATCATATATGGCAAGAATTGAGCTGAAAAATGGAGGCTATATTGATCTGGCATCGTATGGAAGAAAGGATGCAAAAGGAACGGTTATAGGATATCAGTATGTAAAAACCGAATATGCGAAAAACAATAATCTTACAATCCAAAACGTGCTTGCTGGATATAAGCGGGAAAATGATGGAACGATCGTAATCACAAATGGAAATGATATTATAGCATCAAATGATGAAAAATTAATTGATACAAAGGTACAGGATGATTCTATTATTAATGAGATCCGACAAAGTGTAAAAGTAGGACAGTTTGCAATCATTCGAAACGGTATCAAACAATATTTTACAAGTCTTGATAAGGGACGAAATTATTATATTTACGTGTATGCAGAAGACAGGAATCTTGTAAAAACATTGACGAGTAACATTGGAATAGCGGTTATTTTATATGGAATTTTTGTGGCAATCTTAATGACGATCAAAGCAAGATCCAATCAACAATATGAACGCATTCAGAAACAACGAGAAGAAGAGTATAAAAAAGAATTAGAAAAATCAGCAAAAGAAGCAAAGAAAGCCAATATTGCCAAAACAGAATTTCTGCAAAGAATGAGCCATGATATCCGGACACCGATCAATGGAATCCGGGGAATGGTAGAAGTTGGAGATTATTATAAAAGTGATATAGAAAAACAATCAGAATGCCGCAAAAAAATATGGGAAGCATCAGGCTTCTTACTAGAATTGATCAATGAAGTTTTGGATATGGGAAAATTGGAATCGGAAGAAGTGATCCTGGAGAGAAGAAGTTTTAATTTCTTTCAATTGTTTCAAGAGATTCGAATGGTTATTGAAAAACAGGCTAGAGAGAGAGGAATTAATATAGTTGTACATAAATATAATGTGATTCATGAAGATTTGATCGGAAGTCCAGTGCATGTAAAAAGAGTTGTGATGAATATTTTAACAAACGCGATCAAATATAACAAAAATAATGGAAAGATCTGCATAGAATTTAATGAAATTCAGAAAAATTACAATACTATTATTATTCGATTTAAATGTGAAGACACTGGAATTGGAATGAGTGAATCATTCCAAAAGACGATCTATGAGCCATTTGCACAGGAAAAAGCAGGGGCACGAACAGTTTATGGTGGAACGGGACTTGGGATGCCGATTACAAAAAGTCTTGTAGAGAAAATGGGAGGAACAATCTCATTTGAGAGTGAGCAAGGTGTGGGAACGACGTTTTATATTGAGCTTCCATTTCAGATCGATCATAATATAAAGCACGAAGAACTTAAGACAAAAGAGATAAAAAAAGCATCGATCAAGGGTGTCAATGTATTGCTTGCCGAAGATAATGAATTGAATATGGAAATTGCAGAATTTGTTCTGGAGAGTGCCGGGGCGAATGTAATTAAGGCATTTAATGGAAAAGAAGCATTGGAAATTTTCAAAGAATCGAAACTAGGAGAAATTGATATTATTTTAATGGATGTGATGATGCCGGTGATGGACGGATTAGAAGCAGCGAGATATATAAGATGGAGCAATAAAGAAAATGCCAGAGATATTCCGATCATTGCGATGACAGCGAATGCATTTACGGAAGATCGTAGGAGAGTTTTGGAAGCGGGAATGAATGAGCATTTGGCGAAACCGTTGGAATCTGAGGTGTTGATCAAGACGATCGCGAATTATTGTGGGAAAGTCGATCATTTTAAATAATAATACAACAGATTGTAAAACATTGCATGAAAACTGTCAAAAAATTGTGAATAATTGCTAAATACACGCAAAAAAACAGATAAAATACTAGCAAAAATAAATAGAAAGGACTACAATGGTTGGTATGAAAGGAGGTTTTACTGATGGAAAGAATAGCAGAGAAACTTTCAGAGATCGAAAAGACAGCGCGTGCGATCGTAGATAATGCGCAGGAACAAAAGCATCAGATGGAAATGCAGATGCAGAAAAAGAGGGATGCATTTGATGCAGATATGGAAAAGGAGACGAACGAAAAGATATTAAAGATTCAGTCGGATCTTGCAACAAACATGGAAAAACTTCTAAAGAAACAAGAAGAACAGAATAACAATGAAATAGAATCTTTAAAACAAGACTTCAAAGAACATCACAGCGAATATGCAAAACAGATATTAGAGCGGGTGATCAAAGTATAGGAGGCGATAGCATTGAGAGATGTGATGCGCTACAGCGGAATTGTGACGAAAGTCGCAGCAATGCGTGCAAAGCTTTTAAAACCACAGGATTATGAACAGCTGGCTTCTATGGATACAGTGACAGATATCATTGAATATCTGAAACAGACAAAATCGTACGGAAAATTTATCACACAGATGGATGAATCACTGTATCACAGAGGTAATATCGAAAAAGTCCTTATCCAGTCATTATATGATGATTACACAAGACTTTATCGTTTCGCAGATATGCAGCAAAAAGATTTTTTAAAGATCTTTATGAAGCGGTATGAAGTAGATTTGGTTCGATATTGCTTAAGAATTGTATTTAATCACAGTAATGTACCATTTGATCTGAATTACAAAAAGCCATTTTTTGATAAATATTCAAAGATACGGATTGACCAGCTAGTGACGGCAAAGAATATTGATCATCTGGTAGATTACCTGAAGAATACAGAATATTACGCACCACTGTCAAGAATCCGACAGTCAGGGGCATCGACATTAGCGGATTATGAACTGGCATTGGATTTATATTATTTTTCTATGATGTGGAAAAAACGCAAGGGAAATTGGGATAAAAAAGATAAGGAAATGCTGACTAAAGAATTAGGAGCAAAGATCGATCTATTAAATCTTCAATGGATTTACCGAGCAAAGAAATATTACCATATGCTCGCACCAGATATTTACACATTGTTAATTCCGATTCAACATAAACTTTCGAATCAGGAATTTAAAGATCTGGTCGAAGCGCCATCAGTGGAAGAATTCAAAAGAAGATTAAATGAAACTTATTACGGAAAGAAATATGAGTTCGGAGAACAGGTGGAGATTGAGAGTATTGTGAATGAATGTGTGGAACATATCTTAACGATCGCTTACAGAAACCATCCGTATTCTCTGGCAAGTATACAACAATATTTATTTTTAAAGGAGGAAGAGATTTATAAGATCACCACGGCACTAGAATGTATTCGCTATGGATTATCACAACGGGAGACATTACAGTATCTGGTGCAAAAGCAACGACGTCAAGGAGGTAATGCATCATGATCGTAAAGATGAAATTCTTAAGCATTTCCGGACCGAGAACTGATATTGACAGGGTAAGTGCATCTTACCTTTCCAAATACGAAATGCAGCTGGAAAATGCGATCACAGAATTGAAAACGACAGATAACCTCATGCCGTTTATGGATGTGAATCCTTACAAAGAACCGCTTTCTAAAGCGGAACAGTATGTATTGATGCTTGCACAGCCAAAAGGAGAGATGGATACATCTCTTACGGCAGATGAGATCCTGACAATGATCAGGGATCTCAATCATGATTATCTGGACCTTAAGGCAAGGGAAGACCGGTTAAAGAAGCAGAAAGAAGAATTATTAGAAAAACTTCATGAACTTGAACCGTTTCAGCCTTTAGAGTTAAATTTAAAAGAAGTTTATGGCTATCAATATATGAAAGTCAGATTCGGACGAGTAAACGTAGAGTATTATCAGAAACTTGAAAAATATTTATTCGATGATCTCAATGCAATTTTTTTAGAAGGAATCCGAAATGAAAATTATGTGTATGGATGTTATTTTGCGGCACATAAGGAGATGGGAAAGATTGATTCTACCTTTAAATCTCTGCATTTTGAAAATATCGCACTTCCAGACGATTACGAAGGAATGCCGGCAGAAATCTGCAGGAGTTTAAGAAATCAGATCGATGAGATTGAAAAAGAAATCGAAAATGTCCAGAAACAGATGAAAGATTTCTTATCAGTCAAGGCAAAGAAGATTCGAGGAGCGAGATATAAGTTAGAAGAATTATCCAATAACTTCGATGTGCGTAAAATGGCAGCCTGTATGGAAAATGAAGAACAGGAAGATTACTATATTCTCTGTGGATGGATGAGTGAAAAAGATACACAGGCATTTATTGAGGAGACAAAAGATGATGATAGGATCACGATCATTGTTGAAGAAGGAAGAGAAAAATTCTTCGGTGATCCACCAACGAAATTACAGAATCCCAAATTCTTCAAACCATTTGAAATGTTTATCAGAATGTATGGACTGCCATCTCATGATGAGATGGACCCAACCATTTTCGTGGCACTGACTTATACCTTTATCTTCGGAGCGATGTTTGGGGATGTTGGTCAGGGATTGTGTTTGTTTATCGGCGGGGGATTACTATATAAGATCAAGAAATGGAATCTAGCAGGAATCATTTCTGTTGCTGGAATTTTTTCTACATTCTTTGGCTTTATGTTTGGAAGCTTCTTTGGATTTGAAGGAACGATCATTAAACCAATGTGGTTATCGCCAATGCATGCGATGATGAAATTACCGTTTGTTGGGCAGTTAAATACTGTATTTATTGTGGCAGTTGCATTTGGTATGGCACTAATCCTGCTTGCGATGGTATTTCAGATCATCAATGCAAAGAAACGTGGGGATAAAGAAAATTTATTCTTCAGCCCAAATGGAGTTGCAGGACTTGTATTTTATGGCTTCCTTGTCTTAACGATCGTGCTTTATATGACAGGTCATAAAACACCAGGAAATATCATGATGATCATTTTCCTTGGAATTCCAGTGATCATGTTCTTATTAAAAGAACCATTAGGACAGCTCGTGGAAGGAAAGAAACCAAAAGCAGAAGGCGGCGTTGGAATGTTTCTGGTGCAGGGATTTTTTGAATTGTTCGAGACGATGTTAAGTTTCTTCTCTAACACGATCTCATTTGTGCGTATCGGGGCATTTGCAGTGAGCCATGCGGCTATGATGGAAGTTGTTCTGATGCTCGGAGGGATCACAGATGGAGCAGGAAATCCAAACTGGATCATCATTGTTCTTGGAAATATTATCGTGTGTGGACTAGAAGGTCTGGTTGTCGGAATTCAGGTATTGCGTCTGGAATATTATGAAATGTTCAGTCGTTTCTATACGGGATCAGGAAGAGAATTCCATCCGTATGACAATCATGCAGGCAAGGAAAATTAGGAGGTATCGGTTATGACATTAGCAATCAAATTAGCGATCATCGCAGCATTAATCTTAAGTATATTTATTCCATTTGGTTATTTTCTTCATGGAGAGAGAACAAAGAAACGTTATAAACGAAGTATTGCATTTAACGCTTTTTTCTTCTTCGGGATCATTGTGATCGCCGGAGTGATGATGTTTGTCACAGATCCGGTACAGGCAGCACAAGCAGGTTCTGATGCAGGAATGGCTACAGGACTTGGATATCTGGCAGCAGCATTATCAACAGGACTTTCTTGTGTTGGTGGTGGTATCGCCGTAGCGAGTGCCGCAAGTGCAGCTTTAGGAGCAATCAGTGAAGATCCAAGTGCCTTAGGTAAATCACTGATCTTCGTAGGTCTGGCAGAAGGTGTATGTCTGTATGGATTGATCATTTCATTTATGATCATTGGTAAACTTGGATAGATCAGGAAGTGATAGTTATGAAGATGTATTTGATCAGCGATAACGTAGATACATTGACAGGAATGCGGTTAGCCGGGGTTGATGGGATCGTAGTTCATGAAAGGGATGAATTAAAAGAAGCGATCGAGAAAGCTATGAGTGATCCAGAGATTGGGATCGTGCTTTTGACAGAGAAATTTGGAAGAGAATTTCCAGAATTGATCGACGAGATCAAGCTGGAGCGGAAAATGCCGCTTCTGATCGAGATTCCTGACAGGCACGGAACTGGACGGAAGAAAGATTTTATCACGTCTTATGTCAATGAGGCGATTGGATTGAAATTGTAAGCCCGCTGTAGAAGGAAGGTGACAACATTGACAGTAGAAGAAAAGATTTCACATATCAGAGAAGCTGCCATGGAAGAAGCAAGAGCCAGAGGAAATGAAATCATAGATCAGCATCAGAAGGCATTGGAAGGTGTGTTCAAAACACATAAACAAGAAGCTGTGATGCAAGCAGATACGAGAATCAAGACCGAAACAGCATCGGCAAGGCAGCAGTTAAATACAGTAACATCCAAAGGACAGCTAAAACTTCGAAGACAATTAAGCCGAGTGCAGAATGAATTAAAAAATAAATTGTTTGAGGAAGTCCGGGCAATGACAGAAGAATACATGAAAACCGAAGCGTATAAAGAATTACTTGTATCCTATATTGCAAAAGCGGCGAGATTCGCAGATGGGAATCCATTGACAATCTATATTAACAGTTCGGATGAGGACAAAAAAGAATTCCTCGAAAAACGAACTGGAATGACAGTAACAGTCAGCGAAGAAGATTTTCTTGGAGGAATCCGTTCGATTATTCCGGGAAGAAATATCTTGATCGATCATTCATTTTCAGGTGCTTTGGAGAAAGAATACGAAGAATTTACCTTTAAAGGGGGTGTGACAGGTGAGTAAGACTGGAACAATTTATGGAATTAACGGACCTGTCATTTATCTGGCTGGAAATACTGGATTTAAGATGTCAGAAATGGTTTATGTCGGCAAAGAAAAATTAGTTGGAGAAGTCATTTCTCTGGATAAAGACCGTACGACGATTCAGGTATATGAAGAAACATCAGGATTAAAACCGGGCGAGATCGTGGAAGCAAGCGGGGAGGCAGTATCCGTCACATTAGCTCCCGGAATCCTTGATAACATTTTTGATGGAATTGAACGTCCCTTAGAGAGGATTGCAGAAAATGCAGGTGCATTTATCACAAGAGGTATCAGCGTAGATTCGCTTGATATGGAGAAATTGTGGGACACAAAATTAGTTGTCAATGAAGGAGATATTCTTCATGGCGGTGATATCTATGCCCAAGTGCAGGAAACAAGAGCCATCGTACACAAATGCATGGTGCCGCCAGATCTTACAGGAACGGTTACTTTTGTGGCATCTGATGGAGAACATGCGATCAAGGATCATATGATCACGTTAAGATTGGACGATGGAACGGAAAAACAGTTAACAATGATCCAGAGATGGCCGATCAGGGTTCCAAGACCCGTTCACGACAGGATTCCAGCATGTGTGCCACTGGTTACAGGACAGAGAATACTGGATACCATGTTTCCGATTGCTAAAGGTGGAACTGCGGCAATTCCAGGTGGTTTTGGTACTGGAAAGACAATGACACAGCATCAGATTGCGAAATGGTCCGATGCGGATATTATCATTTATATCGGATGTGGGGAACGTGGAAATGAGATGACGCAGGTACTGGAAGAATTTTCAGAATTAGTTGATCCAAAGAGTGGTAATCCATTGATGGACCGAACAACACTGATCGCCAATACATCCAATATGCCGGTAGCAGCACGTGAAGCATCTATTTATACAGGACTTACGTTGGCAGAATATTACCGTGATATGGGATATGATGTTGCGATCATGGCGGATTCTACTTCAAGATGGGCAGAAGCATTAAGAGAATTGTCCGGTCGTCTGGAAGAGATGCCAGCAGAAGAAGGATTTCCAGCATATTTAGCTTCCAGATTATCTGCCTTTTATGAGAGAGCTGGAATGATGCACAATTTAAATGGAACGGATGGTTCTGTAACGATCATTGGAGCGGTATCTCCACAAGGAGGAGATTTCTCAGAACCGGTGACACAGAATACAAAACGATTTGTCAGATGCTTCTGGGGGCTTGATAAATCCCTTGCTTATGCAAGACATTTCCCAGCAATTCACTGGTTAACTAGCTATAGTGAATATTTAACCGATCTTGGTGGATGGTACAGGGATCATGTATCGCCGAACTTTGTAGATTATCGAAATCGTCTGATGGCGATCTTAAATCAGGAAAGTAGTTTGATGGAGATCGTAAAACTGATCGGTGGGGATGTTCTTCCAGATGATCAGAAATTAACGTTAGAGATCGCAAGGGTGATCCGATTAGGATTTCTGCAGCAAAATGCTTTCCATAAAGATGACACTTGCGTGTCCATGGAGAAGCAATTTAAAATGATGGAAGTTATTTTATATCTGTATCAAAAGAGCAGGGAACTTGTAGCGAGAGGAATGCCAATGAGCGTGCTAAAAGCAGAAGGGATCTTTGAGAAAGTCATTGCGATCAAATACGATGTTCCGAATGACAATCTGCAATTACTGGATCTCTACCGTAAACAGATTGATGATTTCTATGACGCAGTACTGGAAAAGAATGCATAAGGAGGCGGTCATTTTATGGGAATTGAATATTTAGGACTAAGCAGCATCAATGGTCCGCTTGTCATTCTGGAAGGAGTACAGGACGCATTTTTTGATGAGATCGTCGAATTTACGGTTGATGGAAAAACGAAAAAAATCGGAAGGATCATTGAATTATACGAAGATAAAGCGGTGATTCAGGTATTTGAGGGAACGGAAAATATGTCCCTTGATAATACAAGAACAAAATTAACTGGACACCCGATGGAAATCTCTCTTGCACCAGATATGCTAGGGAGAACATTTAACGGAATCGGAAAACCAATCGATGGATTAGGACCACTGATCACCGATGTCAAACGAGATGTCAACGGTCTTCCATTAAATCCGGTCCGCAGAAAATATCCAAGAAACTATATCCGTACAGGTATTTCAGCAATTGACGGATTAACAACACTGATCCGTGGACAGAAACTTCCCATCTTCTCAGGAAACGGACTTCCACACGATCAGCTGGCAGCCCAGATCGTAAAACAGGCATCTCTTGGTGATGGTTCAGATGAGCCATTTGCGGTAGTCTTTGGAGCAATGGGTGTCAAACATGATGTTGCGGATTTCTTTCAGAAGACATTTGAGGAAAGTGGTGTTGCAGATCATGTATGTATGTTCTTAAATCTTGCAAATGACCCAGTTGTAGAACGATTGATCACACCAAAAGTAGCCTTAACTGCAGCAGAATATCTTGCATTTGACTGTAATATGCATATCTTAGTTATTCTGACAGATATGACATCGTTTGCGGAAGCGATGCGTGAGGTATCTTCATCGAAAGGAGAAATTCCATCCAGAAAAGGATATCCAGGATATTTGTACAGTGAACTTGCAACATTATACGAACGTGCAGGAATCATCGAAGGAGCAGAAGGTTCGGTTACACAGTTACCAATCTTAACTATGCCAAATGATGATATCACTCATCCAATTCCTGACTTAACTGGTTATATTACAGAAGGGCAGATCGTACTGGATCGTAATTTAAACGGACAGACCATTTATCCACCAATCAGTGTTTTGCCATCGCTTTCTCGTCTGATGAAAGATGGAATCGGAGAAGGATACACAAGAGAAGATCATCAGGATCTTGCAAACCAGTTATTTTCCGCTTATGCGAAAGTGGGAGAAGCAAGAAACTTAGCATCTGTTATCGGGGAAGATGAGTTATCCCCAATTGATAAAAAATATCTGGAATTTGGAAAGGCATTTGAGGAACGATATATCGGTCAGGGGCCGGAAGAAAACCGTTCCATGATCGAAACATTGGATCTTGGATGGGAATTATTAAAGATCCTGCCAAGGGAAGAATTAGACCGAATCGACACGAAGATCATCGATAAATACCTGCCGAAAGAGCAGGAAAGCTAAAAAGGTGGTGAGATTATGGACCCACGAGAATTCCCGACCAAAGGAAATCTGATCGCAGCCAAGAACTCGCTTGCGTTGGCGAAACAAGGCTATGATCTGATGGATAAAAAAAGAAATATTCTGATCCGTGAACTGATGGATCTGATCGATGAGGCGAAGGATATTCAGGAAGAGATCGATACGACATTTACAAGAGCGTATGCATGTCTTCAGAGAGCGAATATCCAGCATGGGATCAGTAAGGTCGAAGAACTCGCCTATACGGTTCCAATCGAGGATTCGATTCAGATTCAGACCAGAAGCATCATGGGAACGGAGATTCCGCATGTGAAATATGATGCACATGAAAACCAGCTGACTTATGCGATGGATGGGACGTTTGAGTCGATTGATGTTGCGAGAGAAGCGTTCCGGCAGGTGAAAGATCTGACGATTAAGTTGTCGATGGTCGAAAATGCAGCTTATCGGCTGGCGACGAGTATTAAGAAGACACAGAAGAGAGCGAATGCATTGAAAAATATTACGATTCCGACTTATACGGGACTGGTTTATAAGATTTCAAATGAGTTGGAAGAGAAGGAGAGAGAGGAATTTACGAGGCTTAAGGTTATTAAGAGGATGAAGCAGAAAGGATGAGATGTATAAAATGAATTTGTGGTGTTAAATTATATTTAATAATATAATATCACATTGACAAATAAAAGATAGAATGATATTCTATAATATAGAAAAGATGCTACCGATAGACGGATAGCCTGATATTTTTAGCAATAGTCGCTCACTTTATCGTTTCAGGATCGTGGCGGCTATTTTTTTGTCTTGGAATCACGTTGTCCATGTGAATAACCAAGACTATAAAAGGGCGGAAGATTGACAAATCATCAATCTCCCGGCCTTCTTTACGTCTAATAATATTAAGTTAAGATAATTTATATGGATTTATTTATGGCCAAAAACCAAATTGGGATCATTCAATTTAAGCTTTCCCAACGCTCTTACATACCTTCATCTTGGACATAACATATTCTTTTACACGTTCTTTTCCACAGGCATTGTATTTCTTAGGATCGATTACATCAGGATTTTCACTAAATACTTCAGATACACCCTTTGTAAATGCGATTCTTAAATCAGTTGCATAATTTACCTTACAGATTCCACGGTTTACACATTCAGTAACTGTTTCATCAGGCACACCGCTTGTTCCGTGTAAAACTAAAGGAATATCAACAACTTCACGGATTTCAGACAGACGGTCTAAATCAAGTTTAGGTTCTCCTTTGTATACACCATGAGCAGTACCGATTGCAACAGCAAGAGATGTGATACCTGTGCGTTTTACGAATTCTACAGCCTGATCTGGATCAGTGTATGGATTGTCATCACCACCATCAAGATCATCTTCTTTACCGCCAACTTTACCAAGCTCAGCTTCAACTGGAATTCCAGAAGGAGTACAAGCATCTGCAACAGCTTTAGATACAGCGATATTTTCTTCAAAAGATCCATGAGAACCATCGATCATAATAGATGTATAACCAGTTCTGTATGCCTGCATAGCAAGTTCAAAACTGCTTCCATGATCTAAATGCATTGCAACAGGTACACTTGCACGTTCAGCAGCAGCCTTTACATTGGCAAGAAAGAAATCTAAACCAGCATATTTTACGGTAGATGGAGTTGTCTGCATAATAACAGGAGATTTTAACTCTTCCGCAGCTTCCATAACAGCCATAACCATTTCCATATTTTCCACATTAAATGCTCCAACAGCATAATTACCTTTCTGAGCATCTAATAACATTTGTTTTGTTGTAACTAATGGCATAATAATCCTCCTAAATGTGATTAAAATATTTCGTATGAGCCCATTATAGAAGATAGCTTTTTGAAAATCTTTTCATCTTATGAAAATGAAAAACAGAGCCGATTTAAAAACATACCATATAAACTTGTATAATATATTCTTTACACGAGTTTATACGGTATGTTAATCTAAATCTGCTAGTGTAATAATGGTTAAGAGTGATTAAAAATGGGGGAAAATAATGATCATAGAATTAAGTCCAAACATACTGGAGAATCTATCAAAAACAGAATTGGAAATCGTTAATTTTATCAATGATAATGAAGAACGGTTATCAGAATTATCAATTGTAGACATTGCATTTGAAACTTATTCATCACCATCCACAGTATCAAGAGCCATCCGAAAATGTGGAATCAATGGATTCAATGAACTGCGCTATAAATTAACGCAGAAAGTCGAAAACAAAGAGATCCATGACCTGAATGAGATCATGAATAAATCTCTGATCGAGGCGACATCAGTGATCAATCTATTGAATATTTTACATACGATGCGTGATGCAAAAAGAAAGAATGAACGAATCCTGATATTTGCAAGAGGACTATCAGAATTAGTTGCACAGGAATTCTGCATGAAATTGCAGGTTCTGGATTATTTCGCAGTGACAAATGGAGATCCACAGATCATGAGAGTCATGTCAAAGAATATCAAAAAAGGAGAAGTGGTTATAATTCTTTCATTAAATGGAGAAACAAAAGAACTGGTTGAATCCGCAAGAAATGCACAGGCCAGAGGAGCAACTGTCATTACACTTTGCTGTTCCGGTTCAAGCGAATTAATTCAATATTCCAAATATGTAATGATCGGATATAAACATTCCCATATAGCAATCCGAAACTTTGAGGTTACATCAAGACTGCCGTTATATATTATGTGCAGAATCCTTATAGATTTCTTAGTAGAAACGAAAAATGAAGACTTTTTAGCAGAAAATGAGGATTTTTTAGCGGAAAATGAAAAACAACTTAATATAGAAGAACTGGAATAAGGCCCAGTACCATTTTCATGAATTGA
>ERZ772858.1795-NODE-1795-length-19220-cov-3.478894_pt1 | contig 19220 bp, 16 predicted proteins | sample MGYA00512136_ERZ772858 | MGnify/ENA primary metagenome ERZ772858 (study PRJEB29015, sample SAMEA2737726) | human gut metagenome | biome: human gut; feature: human-associated habitat; material: faeces | place: China | collected 2012 ...
TGATAGAAAGAAGTCCATGTAGATATGTACCGATTCGTTAGTCGGGAACAGACTTACTTCCTTGCGAGAGCAAGGAGTGTCATGTCAAAGCCTCCGGAGCATTATATCAAACGTAAGTAGCTTGTCCTTCGGGAGGGCAAAAACGAATGCGATGAACGAGGAACGAAACATAAAAGTCAGTTTTTCATCAATAGAATATGGCTTTTTATAAGTTTTCAGTAACGGCTCTGTAATGTGTAGAAAGGGGTATCTTACATGGCTGAACCAATGAACGTCCACGTCATCGACCATCCGCTGATCCAACATAAGCTCACGATCATGCGCATGAAGGAGACGGGCACGAAGGACTTCCGCGAGCTGCTCGAGGAGATCTCGATGCTCATGGCTTATGAGATCACGCGCGACTTTCCGCTCAAGGAAGTCGAGATCGAGACGCCGATCTGCAAGTGCAAGGAGAAGATGCTCGCCGGCAAGAAAGTCGGCGTCGTGCCGATCCTGCGCGCCGGCCTCGGCATGCTCAACGGCGTCGTCAACATGATCCCGGCGGCCCGCGTCGGCCACGTCGGCATGTACCGCGACCCGAAGACGCTGAAGCCGGTCGAGTACTACTGCAAGCTGCCGGGCGACGTCGCCGAGCGCACGCTCATCGTTGTCGACCCGATGCTCGCCACGGGCGGCAGCTCGTCGGCCGCGCTCTCGCTGCTCAAGGAGAAGGGCGCCAAGCACATCATCCTCATGTGCCTCGTCGCCGCGCCTGAGGGCGTCCGCGTCATCAACCACGACCATCCAGATGTGCCGCTCTACGTCGCAGCCATCGACGAGAAGCTCAACGACAAGGGCTACATCGTCCCGGGCCTCGGCGACGCCGGCGACCGTATCTTTGGCACACTGTAATCAAACGTAAGGGAGAAATCAGATTTGAGTAACTTAGAAGTTGGTATTGTCGGCCTGCCGAACGTCGGCAAGAGCACGCTTTTCAATGCCATCACGAAAGCCGGCGCAGAGGCCGCGAACTTCCCGTTCTGCACGATCGAGCCGAATGTCGGCGTCGTCGCCGTACCAGACCCGCGCCTCAAGGTCCTGCATGAACTCTACAACTCGAAGAAGACGACGCCGGCTTCCGTGCGCTTCGTCGACATCGCTGGCCTCGTCAAGGGCGCGTCCAAGGGCGAGGGCCTCGGCAATAAATTCCTCGAGCACATCCGCCAGGTCGATGCCGTCGCACACGTCGTGCGCTGCTTTGTCGACCCGAACATCACGCATGTCGAGGGCGGCATCGACCCGCTGCGCGACATCGACATCATCCAGACGGAGCTCTGCCTCGCTGACCTCGAGATCGTCGAGAAGCGCATCATGAAGCTCGCGAAGATCGCGAAGTCCGGCAATAAAGAGGCGAAGGTCGAGGACGAAATCCTGCGCCGCATCAAGGCCGCGCTCGACGAGGGCACGCCGGCACGCCAGGTCGACCTCTCCGAGGATGACCTCGAGCTCATCAAGGAGATGAATCTCCTGACGCTCAAGCCGACGCTCTACGTCACGAACGTCGCCGAGGACGAAGTCGCCACGGCTTACGACGAGAATCCGTACGTCCAGCAGGTCAAGGAATACGCGGCCAAAGAGGGCGCGGAAGTCGTCGCCATCTCGGCAAAAGTCGAGTCGGAGATTGCCGAGCTTGACGAAGAAGAGGCCAAGGCCTTCCTCGAAGACCTCGGTGAGACGGAGAGCGGCCTCGACCGCCTGATCAAGGCAGCGTTTGACCTCCTGGGCCTGCAGACCTTCCTGACGGCCGGCCCGGATGAGTGCCGCGCCTGGACCATTGTCAAGGGCACGACGGCACCGAAAGCCGCCGGCAAGATCCACACGGACTTCGAGCGCGGCTTCATCCGCGCCGAGATCGTCAACTACAATGACCTCATCGCCGCCGGCAGCGTCGCCGCCGCACGCGAAAAAGGCCAGGTCCGCGTCGAGGGCAAGGACTACGTCATGCAGGATGGCGACGTCGTCAACTTCCGCTTCAACGTGTGATGAGGTGCAGGGCCTGTAGGGATTGTTCGTTGCGCAGGAGGGGGCCTGTATTTCGACTTCGTCGCTCCGTTGAATGGTCCCCATGGCGTTGCAGTGCATCGTTGGCGGTTCGCCGCCTGCCGCGGCGTTCTGACATAGTGGACGGATGCTGCTTGGTATTTGGGGACCAGCCCTGCGGGCAGTCACTGCGCTCCTGCAGGCGAAATGCAGGCCCCCTCCCTCTTGCCTCGACTGGTTTACATGGGGACGCAGTCGGTGAGTTTCGCATGGCCCTGCTGCTGTGTGGCGCGTGAGGCATAAGGGCCCTCGTGCTGCGCACATTGGGGAAGTACCTGGTATCTGAGTCCAGCAATACGAGAAAAGAAAAAGACTGCCGCGCTTTGCGACAGTCTTTTTGGTAATATGTGCTCAGTAGAGCTCCGGTCGGCGGTCGGCGAAGACGTTGATGGTCTCGCGGATGTGGTGGCGCAGGCCGGGGCGCAGGCGGGCGGTCAGGATGGCTTCGCTCTCACCTGCCTCGACGATGGCCTCGCCCCAGGGGTCGAGGATGGCAGAGTGGCCGGCGAGGTGGTTGCCCTGCTCGTCGGTGCCGGCCTCGTTAGCCGCGATGACGTAGAACTGATTCTCGATGGCGCGGGCTCGCGTCAGGGTCTGCCAGTGGCTCAGGCGGCTGGCGGGCCAGGCGGCGGGCAGGAAGAGCACGGCGATGTCCTCGAGCGCGAGCTTGCGGATGAACTCGGGGAAGCGCACGTCGTAGCAGATGGCGATGCCGCAGAGCACGCCGTCGAGCCGGAAGGTCACCATCTCTCTGCCTGCCGCGAAGTCCTTGCTCTCGCCGCTCGGCGAGAACAGGTGCGCCTTGTCGTACGAGGCGACTTCTGTGCCCGTGCGGTCGAAGACGTAGCAGGTGTTGTAGACCTTGCCTTCGCGCCGGTTGGCGACCGTGCCGCCGACGATGTTCACGCCGTTCGTGCGCGCGAGCTCGGCGAGCACCGTGCGCGACTGCTGGCCGTCGAGGTCCGCATGCACGGCAATCGGCTGCGGGTAGAAGCCGAGCCGCCAGAGCTCGGGCAGCACGAGCACATCAGGCTCTGCGCGCATGGCCTCTGCGACCATGCGGCGCAGCGTCTTGATATTATCATCGGGCCGGGCGAAAGCGACCGGCATCTGCAGAATCGAGATTTTCATAGGAGGCCTCCAAGATATGATGGAAAAACAACATTATGCCGTCGGCGACATCGTGCGCATGAAAAAAGCACATCCGTGCGGCTCGAGTGAATGGGAAATCCTGCGCACCGGCATGGACTTCCGGCTCAAGTGCCTGGGATGCGGGCATCTCGTCATGATGCCGCGCACGAAATTCGAAAAGATGGTTCGCGCCGTCCGGCACCAAGAGGGATGACACTGCTTTCATTTTACCACATCAGCAGCCGTCGTGCAGTCACATGTGGCAATCGATGGGTTGACAATGTGACACATGCACCCCGCATTACATGAGCGGAACGTTAGAATTTGCCCCGCAGGTTTACAAATCCTTTTTGACGTGTTACAATGACAACGTTCAATGAGGAACCAAAGAGCGCCAGGAATCCTGAGGAAACGTGGACACTCATGCGGTTCTTTTTCTTTGGCCTCGTTTGGACGAGAATTGTAATCGTTTTATACCAAAGGAGGAGTTCTTCATGAAAAAGACTCTCGTATCCGCACTGACGACGGCTCTCGTTGTCGGCGCTGCCAGCACGACGTTCGCTGCTGCTAACCCGTTCTCCGATGTACCGGCTGACCATTGGGCTTACGACGCTGTATCCCAGCTCGCAGCTGATGGCGTCATCGAAGGTTATGGCGACACGACGTTCCGTGGCAACCAGAACATCACGCGTTATGAGATGGCTCAGATGATCGCTAAGGCTATGGCCAAGACGGATGTCTCCGCTGCCGACAAGGCCCTGATCGACAAGCTCGCTGCTGAGTTCTCCGATGAACTCAACAACCTCGGCGTCCGCGTAAGCAACCTCGAGCGCAACGCTGACAAAGTAAAGTGGACGGGCGAGGCTCGTTACACCTACACGAGCGCACGTCATGAGGACGAGAAGAACGACAACACGGACAAGCTGCAGTTCCGTCTCTACCCGACGGCTGAGGTCAACAACAACTGGCATGTCAATGCTCGTCTGACGGCTAATACGGATCTTTCCAGCGACAAGGGCGACGATGGCAATGTCAAGCTGACGTATGTTTATGCAGACGGCCAGTATGGCAACTTCAACGTCAAGCTCGGCAAGATGCCGCTGTACTCCGTTGCTGATGATGGTCTCGTACTGGATGACTTCTTCTCCGGTGCTCAGGTCAACTTCGGTAAAGACCTGAAGGCTACGCTCGAAGCTGGTCGTTGGAATCTGGCAAACGATGCTAATGGCCACATTGCTCATGCTGCAACGAATGACGATGCTGCAAACTATCAGGGTGCAGAACTCAACTATGGCCCGAACAAGCTCCGCCTCGGTGCTGCTTATCGTCACTTCAACAGCGCTGCTTTCACGAACATTGGTAACTACAGCAACGATTCCAAGACGGACGATGCCAACATCTGGTCCGTCGGCGCTGGCTACAAGTTCGACCATAACTGGAATCTCTTCGGTGCTTTCGCTCAGAACACGGAAGCCGACAACTACGACACGGCTCATAACATCCAGCTCTCTTACAAGGGTTCGGATACGGCCAACAAGGGCACGTGGGGCGCTTATGCCGCTTACCGTTACCTCGGCCAGAATGTTTCGCTTATGCCGACGTATGATACGGCCCATTATAATCACCTCAACGAGAAGGGCTGGGAAGTCGGTGCAAGCTACGTTCCGTTCACGAATGTCTACACGGCTGTTGAGTACTTCGATGGCAAAGACCTCGCTACGGACCGCGATGCCAAGACGCTGTTTGGCCGCGTAAGCTTCTTCTTCTGATTCCATCAGCAGAAGTCATATTCCGCAATCAAAAGACCGTTCCTTCGGGAGCGGTCTTTTTTTGTCCATAAGATGCAGAAAGTTAATAGGATAGATTTGATTGCTAAGATAGAAACATATCCGGGATAATTTGTAATTTGAACAGGATTGTGTTACACTAATAACTAATTGGATGAGGTCATAAAGAAAAGAACTGAGGAAACATGGACACTCATGAACACCTTCTTCGTGAAATCAGCCAAGAATGACCAAATGTTTTATGAAGGAGGAGTTCTTTATGAAGAAGACTCTTGTATCTGCATTGACGACGGCTCTCGTTGTCGGCGCTGCCAGCACGACGTTTGCTGCTGCTAACCCGTTCTCCGATGTACCGGCTGACCATTGGGCTTACGACGCTGTATCCCAGCTCGCAGCTGATGGCGTCATCGAAGGTTATGGCGACACGACGTTCCGTGGCAACCAGAACATCACGCGTTATGAGATGGCTCAGATGATCGCTAAGGCTATGGCCAAGACGGATGTCTCCGCTGCCGACAAGGCCCTGATCGACAAGCTCGCTGCTGAGTTCTCCGATGAACTCAACAACCTCGGCGTCCGCGTCAGCAACCTCGAGCGCAATGCCGACAACGTCAAGTGGAACGGCCAGGCTCGTTATCGTTACTGGAGCCAGCGCTATGAGAACGAGAAGGGCTCGAAAGACAAGAAGAACACAGATCAGCTCAACTTCCGCCTCGAGCCGAGCGCTGAGGTCAACAAGAACTGGCATGTCAACTCCCGTATCGATGCATTCATGGACCCGAGCAAAGACGAGACGTCGGATCTGACGGTAAAACGCGTTTGGGCACAGGGCGACTACAAGAACTTCCAGGTCAAACTCGGCAAGATGCCGTTCTTCTCGACGGAAACGGCTGGCATGCTGTTCGATGATCAGTTCTCCGGTGCACAGGTCACGTTCGGCAACCAGCTCAAGCTCACGGCTGAGGCTGGCCGTTGGAACCTCAACAGCGCCAACAAGCAGTCGGCTATCAATAAGACAGCTGCAGTGAAAGACGACGATGCTGCAAACTATCAGGGCGTCGCTCTGAACGGCACGGCTGGCAAACTCTACGGCGGCGCTGCTTATCGTCATTTTGAGAGCGATATCTTCAACCATGTCAATGAGATTCCGGACAGCTACAAAGGCTACAAAGCAAATACGGATGAGGCTAACATCTGGTCCGTCGGTGCTGGCTATAAGTTCGACAAGAACTGGAACCTCTACGGCGCTTATGCCAAGAACGAGAAGGCTGAGGATTTCAGCACGGCTCACAATATCCAGCTCAACTACAAGGGCGCTCAGAAGGCCAACAAGGGATCCTGGGGTGCTTACACGGCTTATCGCTACATGGGTGGTAATGTCGCCTTCGCTCCGACGTATGAGACGTTCCTCAATGCTGGCGTCAACAACGTCAAGGGCTGGGAAGTTGGCACGGAGTACGTTCCGTTCACGAATGTCACGGCTGCCGCTTATTACTTCAACGGCAAGCAGCTGGAGAATGACAGAGATGCAGAGCTGCTGTTCGGCCGCGTAAACTTCTGGTTCTGATAAGAAGCTGCAATAGCGACGATTCACTGCCCAGGCAGATCAAAAGCCTTCCACTGGCAAATGTCAGCGGAAGGCTTTTTTGTGCGCAGATTCTCAATGATAGTGATAGTTGACAGAGCAAACTATTCTAACCGAAGTGTAATGAACTTCTAACAGCAGTGTAATTGTAATTGACTGAGTCAAGTAATATAATGAAGGTGTTCAAAGGAAAGGGGCAGGGACCTCAGAGGAAACATGGAGACTCGCGATGCTCCCCGCACTCTTCCCACCAATCCAATTCACTCGATACCTTCTATATCGTATATAGAAGGAAGATGGGAGGAATTCATCATGAAAAAGACTCTTGTATCTGCATTGACGACGGCGCTCGTAGTTGGTGCTGCATCGACTACATTTGCCGCAACGAACCCGTTCTCCGATGTGCCGGCTGATCACTGGGCATACGATGCTGTATCCCAGCTCGCAGCCGATGGCGTCATCGAGGGCTACGGCGATTCGACGTTTAAGGGCAACCAGAACATCACGCGCTATGAGATGGCGCAGATGATTGCCAAGGCCATGGCCAAGACGGATGTTTCCGCTGCCGACAAGGCCCTCATTGACAAGCTCGCCGCTGAGTTCTCCGATGAGCTCAATACGCTCGGCGTCCGCGTCAGCAACCTCGAGCGCAATGCCGACAAGGTAAAATGGAACGGCGAGGCCCGCTACACCTACACGAGCACGCGCGACAAGTCGAAAGAGGACAGCAAGAGCAACGATGATGAGTTGCTGCTGCGCCTCGAGCCGTCGGCTGAGGTCAACCGCAACTGGCACGTCAACGCCCGCCTCGATGCCTCCACGGATCTTGCCAAAGATAGCACCGACCCGAATGGCAGTCATGGCGATGAGCAGGACACAGATGTGACGCTGCAGCGTCTCTGGGCAGATGGCCAGTACGGCACGACGAATATCAAAATCGGCAAACTGCCGATGCAGGTAGACAACAATCTGCTCTTCGATGACGAGATTTCCGGTGCTGCCATCACGACGGGCAAGGATCTCAAGGTCACGCTGCAGGCCGGCCGCTTCGACCTCAATGGCGATACGAACAACGCTTCCATCGACAAGGCAGCTTCGGAGAAGGATGATACGGCCAATATGCAGAGCATCGGCCTGCAGTACGGCAAGGACAAGCTCAGCATCGGCGCCGGCTACCATCATCTGAACAGCGATGCCTTTACGGCGATGGGCACGAGCTACAAGTCCACGCAGGATGAGGACAATGCCGACATCTGGAGCGCCAACCTCCATTATGCGTTCGACAAGAACGTCGCCCTCGGCGGCGTTTATGCCGAGAACACGAAGGCCGACGACTACAAGAAGGCCGGTACGGTCGAGCTCGACTACAAGGGCGCAGAGCCGGAGAACAAGGGCACCTGGGGCGCCTACGCTGCGTACCGCTACCTCGGCCAGAACGTAGCCTTTGACCCGTCCTACGATGGCGCTTGGGCCGGCACGAAGGGTTGGGAAGTCGGCACGAACTACACGCTCTTCAAGAACACGGTAGCGAGCGTCAAGTATTTCAACGGCGAGAACATCGACAACGGCAAAGATGCTGAGAAGCTCTTCGGCCGCGTCGAATTCCACTTCTGATAAAACGAATCCCACTTCTCTCAAACATCATCATAGAACCAGAACCGAGAACAGCGGTCCCTTTTGGGGCTGCTGTTCTTTTGCTTATGGGGCTGATACAAGGTAGACACCCACAATTGTTATTTTTTCCTTGCTTTTTATACGATATTGTTAATTTTTTGAACATTCACTCGTAAGTCTATTGCAGAAAGACGTGGGATATGATACACTGAGGTTAACCAAAGTGCGCTCAAAGAAGCGGCAGGTAGAGGAAACATGGATACTCTGTGTCGTGCTTTGGTCGGCTTTGGGAAAAATCACTTCTTATTATATTGTAGAAGGAGGAGTTTCTCATGAAGAAGACTCTCGTATCCGCTCTGACGACGGCTCTCGTCGTTGGCGCAGCCAGCACGACGTTCGCTGCTGCAAATCCGTTCTCCGATGTACCGGCTGACCATTGGGCTTACGACGCTGTATCCCAGCTCGCAGCTGACGGTGTCATCGAAGGCTATGGCGACACGACTTTCCGTGGCAACCAGAACATCACGCGCTATGAGATGGCTCAGATGATCGCCAAGGCTATGGCAAAGACGGATGTATCCGCTGCCGACAAGGCCCTGATCGACAAACTCGCCGCTGAGTTCTCCGATGAGCTCAACAACCTCGGTGTCCGCGTCAGCAACCTCGAGCGCAATGCCGACATGGTTAAGTGGAATGGCCAGGCTCGTTACCGTTACTGGAGCCAGCGTTATGAGAACGAGAAAGGTTCTAAAGATAAGAAGAACAAAGATCAGCTGACATTCCGCTTCGAGCCGACGGCAGAGGTCAATGCCAACTGGCATGTCAAAGCCCGTATCGATGCATCGGCTGACCCGAGTCAGGATGGTTCGGCAGATCTTACGGTAAAACGTGTTTGGGCACAGGGCGACTACCGTAACTTCCAGGTCAAGCTTGGCAAACTGCCGCTGGCTTCGCCGGAGACGGCTGGCATGCTCTTCGATGATCAGTTCTCTGGTGCACAGCTCACGTTCGGCAACAAGCTCAAGGCTACGCTCGAAGCAGGCCGCTGGAATCTTGCGAATGGTGCCAATGCACAGTCGGCTATTATTAAAAAAGAACCAAAGTCTCTTGATGATGCAGCCAACTATCAGGGCATCATGCTGAACGGCACGACGGGCAAGCTCTATGGCGGTGCAGCATATCGTCATTTCAGCAGCGCAGCGTTCACGAAGATCAATGACGATGCTACTTCGGATGATGCAAACCTCTGGTCCGTCGGTGCGGGCTATAAGTTCGACCACAACTGGGATCTGTCGGGCGCATATGCTAAGAACACGGAAGCAGCTACGGATGCTACGGCGCACAACATCCAGCTCAACTACAAGGGTGCACAGAAGGCCAATAAGGGTTCCTGGGGTGCGTACACAGCTTATCGTTACATGGGCCAGAACGTTGCCTTTGCACCGCTCTATGAGATGTTCCTCACGGATTCCGGCATGAACAACGTCAAGGGCTGGGAAATCGGCGCAGAGTACATTCCGTTCACGAACGTCCTGTCCAAGATCCAGTACTTCAACGGCAAGAAGCTCGATTCGGACCGTGATGCAGAAGGTCTCTTCGGTCAGGTGAACTTCTTCTTCTGAGACTGAGCGGCTTTAGTCGGTCTTAGTTTGATAAATAAAATAGATGTATAGTCGATGAAGTGGTCTATACATCTATTTTTTATTGATTTATATAATCAGAAAGTTTCCTATAATGCAAATAAACGCAAGAATGCATAGATTTTCGTGAGGTTTCCGCAAAATACAAGAGGAATTGATATGGAACAATCTGTTACAATAAGAGTCAGATAAGTCATAACAGCGCGCTTGACCTTCTGTCATAGGAAAGAATCACAAGAATCATATTAGGGGGATTTGCAGATGAAGAATCAAAAGAGAGCAATCGTCTTGGGCATTACGGCTACAATGCTGATGCCAGTATGCTTTAATGGCGGCACAGCAGAAGCAGCTGCTGCAGATACCGACGTAGCAGCTATGCAGGCAGAGATCAATGATTTGACGGCACGCTTGACCGATTTGGAGAACAGCTTGGCTGCTGCGAAGGAAAAGCAGGAGGCAGCTAAGAGCGAGAAGAAGGCCGAGAAAGAGGCACCGACGATCAAGTGGTCGGGTTCTACAAAATCTGGTTACATGTATGACGAGACAAAGACCGGTAAGATCAAGGCGGAAGCGAAGATTTTAGCAAGGACAGTGGTGGATAAGACGTACGATGTCGGTATTGGCCTCAAATTCAAGTCGACATCATCTGAGCCGAATGATGGAAAGTACTCTTCGGAAACGAACAAGGTCAAATTAGAGCAGGCATATGTCGGTCGCTCCTTCGGCCCTGTCTATGTGAAGGCTGGTACCCAGACAGTAACTCTTGGTGAAGGCCTCTGGCTCTCTAAATCGAGTGTGAACCAGTTTACGGCTAACTACAAGATGACGCCGCGTGACACGCTGTATGCTGGCTACGGTCGCGATTCTCAGGATTATTTGGTCAATGATACGAATAAAGACTTCAACCCACCAGCTCGCACGCGTCTGTTGAAATTTGCTCAGTATCAGCATGATTTCTCGAAGGATGCATATGCCGGTCTGTATGTCGGCGCGCAGCAGCCAGAGCGTTACTTCGGCATCTATGGCTCGACGCCGATTGTAGGTAAGTTCGGCATTACGGCTGAATATGTACGGAATACTAATAAAGACAAACCTGCACAGGTTTACAATATAACCAAAAACAACCCAAAGGGATCAAAGATTAAATATGGCTATGACTACTCCGGTGCCCATAAGGACACGCAGGGCTATGTGATCAGCTTGAACTATGGCAATGCCAAGAAGAAGGGAACTTGGGATATCGTTGGACAGTATCTCAATGTCGACCAGAACCTCTTCATGGATGATAGCTACACGGATTGGGATGATTATATCACGGCTGATGGCTTCAAGGGGTTTGGCTTGATCATGGATTATGCGACGAGCGATCATTCCAAACTCTCGCTGCTGCGTTACTGGGCACATACGAACCCGGATGGTGCCAATGTGGATGAAGATGGCAACTCGTTGGAGAAATCGCCGCATTATTCCACGTATCTGAAGTTTACGACGAAATTCTAAGCAACGACCCCGCTAAAATCCATGAAGGAGGAAAATGTCAGCATGAATTATTTAGGAATCAGCAAAAGAATTGCAGCTCTTACTGTTGCGGCGATGTTGTCGACGGCTGCGGCATTTGCCGCAGAGCCAGTACCGGGCGTGCAGATTCTCAAATACGATCGCCCCGCGGCTGTCTCAGAGATGCCCGCCAATTTTCGCACGGCTCAGAGCCAATATAAGACGGCAAAGGATGGAATCTATCCCTCGCGTGAAGGCCTGGATAATCTGCGCCAGTCCGGTAGCAGCTTCTTCTCCAAGAATGAATTCAAGGAACTCCTGAAGCATGTACCAGCCAAGGATCTTGTCGTCATCGATCTGCGCAATGAATCGCATGGCTACATCAATGATGATGGCATCAGCTGGTATTCGCGCTACAAAACCTTCAACAAAGGTCAATCGGCCAAGGAAATCGATCGCCGCGAGAAGTGCATGCTCGAAACGGCCAAGATGAACCAGGATGTTGATGTCGCTACGCTGGACAAGCACAAGGATATTGCTTCGCAGAAGGTCGAACATGTCAATTCGGTACAGACCGAAGAACAGTTCGTCAAATCGATGGGCGTCAAGTACTATCGTGTGCCGGTCATGGACTACTCTGCACCGACCCCGGCAAATGTCGATGAATTCTTGGCCATCTACAAGAAATTGCCGAAAAATGCTTGGATTCATGTTCACTGCGAGGCCGGTGTAGGCCGCACGACGATTTTCCTCTCGCTCATGGATATGATTAAGAACGCCGACAAGCTTTCCTACGACGATATCATGACGCGCGAAGTGCTGCTTGGTGGTGAAGATGTCCGCAAGTCGGCAGAGACAACGAAGGATGCCTATAAGAAAGAGAACTATCCGAAGCGCGCTTTGTTCACGCGTCATTTCTACGAATACGTCAAGGCTAATCCACAGCTCAAGAAAACGTACACGCAGTGGACAAAGGAAAATGGATTTGAATTCTGATCAAAGGTACGGTAAAATTTGATTCGCTACGTATATAAAGCATATGTTTGCTTTAGAAGAGGAGTGAAAATCTTATGATAAGTTTCAAGAAAAAGACATTGCTCTCTGTTGCCGTTGCTGTTATGCTCGGCAGTGCACAGCTGCCGGGGACCTCGTGGGCTGCACAGGCACCAGCTGCAGTCGTACAGGAAGTCTCGGCTGAAGCTCAGGCTCCTGCGGTCGTCAAGAATCCGCCGAAACTTGCTTTGAAGATTGACCGCGCTGACGTCAATCAGCTGCCACGCAACTTCCGCACGGGTAATGACAAGTATGTTGGTGTGACGAAAACCGGTATTATGCCGACTCGTAAAGGCATGGATACGATGAATGTCTCGGCTTCCAGCTGCTTCTCTGAGAAGGAATTGGAAGCAATCCTCAAAAAGGTGCCGGTAAAACCGTCGCAGTTCTATGATGTGGATCTGCGCGGCGAATCGCATGGCTATCTCAATGGTACGGCAGTTAGCTGGTTTGCCAACCATAACTGGGGCAATGATGGTCGCACCGAAGACATTATCATCCCGCTGGAGAAAGAGCAGCTCGCTTCGCTCAAAGACAGCACGGTTAAATCAATCTATCGGTTTGATGATAAAAAGAATGTGCTTCTTTCCCCAGTCTATGTAAATTACAATAAAGTTCGCACTGAGGAAGAAATGGTCAAACAGCACGGCGCTAACTACTTCCGCCTGACGCTGCAGGATCACTTCCGCCCGGATGATCCCGATGTCGACAAGTTCCTGGAGTTCTATAAATCCCTACCGAAGGATGCATGGCTGCATTACCACTGCTATGCCGGCATGGGCCGCACGACCATCTTCATGGTCATGCATGATATTCTCAAGAATGCGAAGGATGTCAGCTTCGACGACATCATCCAGCGTCAGAAACTCATCGGCATTGTTGACCTCAGCGAGATTCCGGATACGAAGAAGAATTACGGTCGCAAGGCGTATATCGAACGCTACCAGTTTGTCCAGCATTTCTATGATTATGTAAAAGAGAATCCTGACCTCAAGACGCCGTATAGTGTCTGGGCCAAGAAGAACAAGGTTAATTCGTGGGAACCGGATTACAGCGGTTACATCTGGCGCATGGACACGAAAGACCGCAATCAGCTGCCGCGCAACTTCCGCACGACGAATTCGGCCTTCAGGACGGATGTCAATGTCAAGAAGACAGGCAAGGGCTTCAACCCGACGCCGACGCGCAAGGGACTTGATACGCTCTACATGTCGGGCAGTGCGGAATTCTCCAATGGTGAGCTCCAGGCAATGCTGCCTGTTCTCAAGCAGCAGGCTAAGGGCCCTATCTACATCATGGACCTCCGTCAGGAGACGCATGGTGTTTTCAACGGCAATGCAGTCAGCTGGTACGGTCTGCGTGATTGGGGCAACCTCGGCAAGAATAAGGCAGAGGTACTCAAGGATGAGAACAGCCGCTTGAATGCTGCAAAGGGCAAGAGTCTCATTGTGGCAGAGCTTGATGAAGACAAGATGCCAATTGACCCGAAACCGGTAAAGATCGAGTCCGTCATGACGGAACAGCAATTGGTCGAGAAGAATGGCCTCCATTACTATCGCATTGCGGCAACGGATCACATCTGGCCATCGGCCGCCAATATCGATGAGTTCATCAACTTCACGCGCACGCTACCGGCGAATGCTTGGCTGCATTTCCACTGCCAGGCTGGTGCGGGCCGCACGACGGCTTACATGGCCATGTACGATATGATGAAGAACCCGGATGTTTCGCTCGGCGATATCCTCTCGCGTCAGTATTTGCTCGGCGGCAACTACGTTGCTTATGAAATCGCAAAACCGAAGCCGAATCAGTGGAAGGCTGACTATTATCACCAGAAGGCTCACATGGTAGAGAAGTTCTATCAGTACGTCCAGGAGAATCATGCGGACGGATTCAAGACGAGCTGGAGTCAGTGGCTCGCTGCGCATCAGGATGTCTGATGCTGATGAAGCATATCCCCAAGAAACAACTTTGATTTAGCAAGCAGGCCTTTTAGGCCTGTTTGCTGTGTTTTTAGATTTAGTAGAAGGGAGAGATTTGGTATGGCAATCTGGGACAAAACAATCGATCGCAGAGATTTTCTGAAGACGGCTGCAGGTGCGGCAGCTGTATTTGCAGCAGCTTCTATTTTGCCTAAGCAGGGATCGGCCGCGCCACGAAACATCGAGACAACGGCTATCAAATTCTCAGAGATGCAGAAACTGTCACCAACTGAGATGGCTAAGCGTTCGCCACTGCGCGAGTACGGCTATAACTGGCTCATGGACAAGGCGAATGGCCTTCAGGATCAGACAGTCAAGAAAATCGTTCTGGAAGGGCTGAAAGCGCCGAAGCCGTTGATTCTCCAGAAATATCCGGACAAGGCGAGCCAGGAAGCCTGCCGCAAGGCGCTGCTGGCAGCTGGGTATATCAAGGAAGAGAATACGATCGATCAGATTTTTCCAGAGGTCAAGACGAAGCTGAATTTCTGGGATGCCGCCGGTGCGGGCTGGGGTGGTCATCATGCCTATCCATGCGGCTTGATCACGCATGTGGCAACAGATCTCCAGACAGGGCTGAGTCTGATCGAGAACTACGAGCAATTCTTCGGCTATTCCATGAATCGGGAATTGCTGACCGAAGCGGTGTTGCTGCATGATTTAACCAAACCGTGGATTCTGCAGTGGACCCCAGATCACAAGTGTCTGCCAGAAATCAAGATTGCTGGCACGGGCTGCCATCACATTCAGCAGGTAGCAGACTGCATGTACCGCGGCTTGCGTCCGGATGTTGTAGTAGCAGTGGCAGTATCCCATGACCATGCGGGCTGGCCCAGCGAAGAAAAGAAACCAGTCGGCTATATCAAGGCGGCTGCCATCATCGCTGGCAAAGATCCAATCAAGGAAGGTTATCTGGCACCGGATGGCGAGACGCTGCCCCTGCCGAGACGCCCGGAATCCTTCTTGGTACACCTCGGCGACCATGATTTTGTCCTGACTTCGGGTATTTCGTCCTGGACACAGGAATACTTGAAAAAGGTTGCTTTGTCTGACTACGGCCTGACGAAAGCAGACCTTGATAGTAGTAAGTTCTACAACCTGCGCAACTACGTCTACTCGCAAGCGTCGGATATGCATCTCTATCAGATCCTCGTGGATCAGGGATATGACGCATTCCGCCAGACTGTCTTGGATATCGTTATCCCCGGCTGATCAGAAGTTACCCCCTTCTCAAAGATTGTAAATATGTTTCTCCCAACCTCCTGAACGGAAGCTTTCCCCTCCATGTTCAGGAGTTTTTTTTGGGTTTAGCTCTTGACAGTATCTAATTTGACGAAAAAATTTATATCTGCTATAATAACCTTGTCCGAAGGGAAATCGAGGGATGAGACTGAGGAAACATGGACACTCATGAGGAATCCTCCGATAGAACTAGGACGTATCGTTTCATTCTATTTTTGAAGGAGGAGTTCTTTATGAAAAAGACTCTCGTATCCGCTCTGACGACGGCTCTCGTTGTCGGCGCTGCCAGCACGACGTTTGCTGCTGCTAACCCGTTCTCCGATGTACCGGCTGACCATTGGGCTTACGACGCTGTATCCCAGCTCGCAGCTGATGGCGTCATCGAAGGTTATGGCGACACGACGTTCCGTGGCAACCAGAACATCACGCGTTATGAGATGGCTCAGATGATCGCTAAGGCTATGGCAAAGAGCGATGTCTCCGCTGCTGATAAGGCCCTGATCGACAAGCTCGCTGCTGAGTTCTCCGATGAGCTCAACAACCTCGGCGTCCGCGTCAGCAACCTCGAGCGCAATGCTGACATGGTTAAGTGGAACGGCAAAGCTGAGTACACGTACTACAGCCATCGCGACAAGGATGCAAACAAGAAGACGAACGACGATCAGCTCCTGTTCCGCCTCGAGCCGAGCGCTGAAGTCAACAGCCATTGGCATGTCAATGCACGTCTCGATGCATCCACGGATCTCGCAAAGGATAACAAGGACGACAATGCAGACGCTTCTCTTAGACATGGCTCGGACAGCATCCAGGACACGGATGTTACGCTCAAGCGTGTCTGGGCTCAGGGCAACTATGGCAACTTCCAGGTCAAACTCGGTAAGTTCGCTCAGATTGATAACGACAGCATCTTCGATACGTCGTTCTCTGGTGCTGAAGTCCAGTTCGGCAACAAGGTGACGTTCACGGCTGGTGCTGGCCGCCAGAACATGGATGCTGACAGTGATTTCACGCAGAAGTTTGGTCATAACGAAGATACTGCAAATTATCAGTATGCTGGCCTCGGCTACGCTGATGGCAAGTTCGTCGGTGGTGTTGATTACCATCATCTGAATGCTGACAGCTTCCAGTATGCAAAGGAAGATGGCACGAAGCAGGCTAACGAAGATAACGCCAACATCTGGCTCGCAAAGGCTGCTTATCGCTTCGATAAGACGAATGCCCTGAACGGCTTCTATGCCAACAACACGTCGGCTGACGAACTCGATAAGGCTTGGAGCGCTCAGTACAGCTACAAGGGCGCTGAGGCTCAGAACAAGGGCACTTGGGGTGCTTGGGCAGCTTACCGTTATCTCGGCGATAACACGGATCTGTTCTCCACGTTTGATGCAATCCTCGCTGGTCAGAAGGGCTGGGAAGTCGGCACGAACTACGCTCCGTTCAAGAACGTTGTTGCTACGCTCCGTTATGGTCATGGCAAGAACATCGCAACGGATCACGACATCGAGAACCTCTTCGGTCGCGTCGAGATGTTCTTCTAATCCTTCGATTAGCAGATTTCCATCACAAACAAAAGACCTCCGCTTCGGCGGAGGCCTTTTTTGTTGCCGCATCGATGCTTGACTTTTCTAGGCCGTGTAGTAAACTGAGAAGAGAATTTGACTAGGTGTGAGAAAAGGGGATTTGTATGCCAAATCGTGCGGCCTGGGCGGAGATTGATCTTGCGGCCCTGAGACATAATTACGAGGAGATCAAGAAGAATATTCGCGGCGGGGCGAAGCTCTGTGCCGTCGTCAAGGCGGATGCCTACGGCCACGGTGCTCTGGCTGTCGCGCGCGTCGCGGTGGAGGCGGGGGCCTCTTATCTCGCGGTCGCGACGCTCGGCGAGGCCATCGAGCTGCGCGAGGCGGGCTTCACGGTGCCAATCCTGCTCTTAGGTCTCGTACTGCCGGATGAGGCGCGCGACATCGTCGACTACGATGTCACGCAGGTCGTCTGTGAGCTGCCGCTCGCGGAGGCCATCTCGCGCGAGGCGGTGCGCCAGCACAAGACGGCGAAGGTCCATCTCAAGGTCGAGACGGGCATGGGCCGCATCGGCATCCGCCCTGAGGAGATCGGCGCTTTAGCCGCGGCGGTCAAGCAGCTGCCGAACATCGAGATCGAGGGCATGTTCTCCCACTTCGCGATGGCAGACAGCAAGGACAAGACGTACACGAAGGGTCAGCTCGCAAAGTTCGAGCAGGCCTTGAAGGCGGTTGAAGAAGCAGGCGTCAAGCTCAAGATCCGCCACATCGCGGAGTCGGCGGCCATCCTCGAGATCCCGGAGGCGCATTACGACATGGTGCGCGCCGGCGTCATCCAGTATGGCATGTGGCCGTCGGATGAGGTCACGCATCCGATTGACCTCAAGCCGGTCATGAAGGTCTGCGCCAAGGTCGTCTTCATGAAGACGCTGCATCCGGGCGAGAGCATCGGCTACGGCCGCCAGTTCATCGCGGAGCGCGAGAGCCGCATCGCGACGCTGCCGATCGGCTATGCCGACGGCTACATCCGTGCTTACGGCAACGGCGGTTACGTCTCGTTCGGCGGCCGCAAGGCGCCGATTGCGGGCCGCGTCTGCATGGATCAGGTCATGGTCGATGTCACGGACCTGCCGGACGTCAAGGAGGGCGACACGGCTGTGCTTTTCGGCGATGAGACGGTCACGGCCGATACGGCAGCCAAGTGGCTCAACACGATCAACTACGAGGTCACCTGCCTGATCTCCCCGCGCGTGCCGCGCGTCTATAAAGGCTGATCGATTGCACGCAAAAGGAGCATCCCCCTGCGAGGATGCTCCTTTTTTTGCGTTTTATGCGCTCAATACAGCCGTTGATTTACTCGACCTGGCCTTTCCAGTAGGCGAGGTCGGCGTCGTTAAGCGGCAGGTCGATCGTCTGGCCATCCTTGTAGGAATAGCGGAAGCGGATGGTCTTGGCGGCCTTGATGTCGTCGAGCGTGGCGGCCGGCAGGAAGACGGAGATCTCGTTCTCCTTCTGGAAGGCGCCCGCGTTCTTCTGCTTGACGGAGGCGATCAGCGGCCACTCTTTGTCGTCGGTCACGAGCGTGACTTTGGAGTCGGCCTTGGCGCCGTCGTAGCGCGTATCCCAGACGGTGAAGTGGGCGCTCGTCGCGGAGCCGTCCGAGCCGCGCAGGCCCGTGAACTCGATGCGCGCATAGGCGGAGAGGCTGTCGGCCGTGCGCGTGTCGTGGGCGCGGAAGTAGAGCAGCGTGCCGAGGAAGGCCGCGACGATGATGAGAAGGATGGCAATTGCTTTTTTCATAATAGATACGTCTCCTATAAAATTTCTCTAAGTCAAATTAATCGTATCATCCTGTTTTTTCGTTGTCAATGCGCCTTTTAAAGAAGAAAAAAGAGAAATTTTTCACAAAATTGGCGTAAGTTATTGTAAATAACATGAAATTTTGCAAATTCTTGCTGTGCCTGCCAGAGACGCGCATATTTCTGGCTTTTTCGCCCGTTCCACCCATTGTAAAAGCGCGCGAAGTATTATATAGTATATCAATGAGAAAAGATGGCATAGAATGGGCGGCATCTGTTTTCCCGCTGCTT
>ERZ772858.1806-NODE-1806-length-19061-cov-2.974324_pt1 | contig 19061 bp, 17 predicted proteins | sample MGYA00512136_ERZ772858 | MGnify/ENA primary metagenome ERZ772858 (study PRJEB29015, sample SAMEA2737726) | human gut metagenome | biome: human gut; feature: human-associated habitat; material: faeces | place: China | collected 2012 ...
GCAAGCAGGTGCATGTAATCTTTATAGTCACCGGTGTCGGCATCTTTAACCAGCTTTGCCAGTGCGGCAGAGACAAGGTGCGGCACATGGCTGATAGCAGCAGCACAGTAATCATGTGTTGCCGGGTCCATGACAATTGGCACGGCCTTGATATCTTTTACAAGTTCGACATAAGAATCTAAATGTTCTTTTGAAGTGTGTGCAGACGGTGTGATAACGTATTTTGCACCGCACAGCAAATCGGCATGGGCACTTGTATAACCGGACTGTTCAGAGCCTGCCATCGGGTGTCCGCCGATAAAATTATTTTCCAGACCGGCATTTTTAGCTGCAGTGTAAATGCTTTCTTTTACACTGCCTACATCGGTTAAAATGCAGGAAGGCTTGATAAGCGGCTTTAACAGTTCAAAATATTTTGTAATCGTTACGACCGGTGTACAGATAAAAATGATACCGCAGCCGGAAAACTGTTCATTTACGCAGTCAGTTACTTCATCCAATACACCGTCTTTTTGTGCCTGATAAAGAGGGGAAAGAGAACGGCTGGTAGCAATCATGTGGCACTGCGGGCGGTACGCACGGAGTGCCTTTGCAATCGAACCGCCAATTAATCCAAAACCTATAAAACCAATCTGTAAAATCTCCATACTGATCTCCATTCCGCAGGCATTTTAATGCAGGAGGAATCGCGAACTGAATTTATTCAGTTCTGCGATAAAAAGCGGCTTTGTGGCGCCTGCGACACAAAGCGCTATGCGAAAATCTATAATTTAAGGATTTTCGCATTTATCTCCATTTCTGAGCGACTATGTCGCAAAGATACGATGAGAAATTCGCGCAGGCGATTTCTCATCTGTATTTTAATGTATAATAACACAAGTAACCTGTTAAAACAAAGTATCACAAAATTAAAAGTATAACTGCATACACTTTAACACTTCAACGTAAAAAATAAAATGCTTATTGACAATGTACTTGAAAAAATACAAAAAATGTAGTAAAATAAATCATAACATTTAGAACGTAAACAAATTAACAGGGGTGAGATGCAAGGCGTGGTATTTTATACGCATTTGTGAATATTTCATGCCGGAATGGAGTGCATTATGAATAATTACAGAACAGGTGACATCAGAAATATTGCAGTCTTAGGAGGCAGTGGAAGCGGTAAGACAACACTGGTTGAGGCAGCAGCGTTTGCAGGGGAGAATAAGAACTATTTAGGAAGCATTGCGCAGGGCAATACGGTCAGTGATTACGATAGCGAGGAACGCAGCCGTGGATTTTCAATTCATTTATCGGTTGTTCCGGTGGAATGGAACGGTTATAAGATTAATTTCTTAGATGCACCGGGGGCATTGGATTTTGAAGGAGAACGCGAGTCTGCTGCAAGTGCTGCAGATGCAGCGGTCATCGTGATTAATGCCCGCAAAGGCATTGATGCCGGAACATGTGCCGCATGGAAATTATGTGACCGTTATAAACTGCCGAGAGTGATTTTTGTAACAGGCATGGATGATGATACTGCCAGCTACAGGGAGATCGTGGAAGAACTCACAAAGCTGTACGGCGGAAAGATTGCGCCGTTTCATATGCCAATCCGCCAGGATCAGCGTTTGATTGGTTATGCGGATATTACCAAGATGAGCGCCAGAAAATTTACCGGTATCGGAAAATATGAAGATTTCGAGATTCCGGACTACTGTATGGAAAACCTCAATAAATTTAAAGGGATTTTAGATGAGGCAGTGGCTTCGGTTGACGAAGATAATATGGAAAAATATTTTTCGGGTGAAGAATTTACACAGCAGGAAAAGGACAGCGCCCTACGTGCCGACTGTACGGACGGAAGCATTGTTCCGGTAACGATGGGGTCGGGACTGCATGTACATGGTGTCTATATGCTTTTAGATGTCATTACAAAATATTTTCCGTCACCGTTTTTTACAAAGACCGGTATTAATGTTTATGACAATGAGCTGTTTGACTGCATTTATGATGAAAAAGATTTTCTGGCGGCGCGGGTATTTAAGACGGTATCCGACCCATATCTTGGCAAGTATTCCTTTGTAAAGGTTTATTCCGGTACATTAAAAGCGGACAGCATGATTTTTAATCCGTCTTATGATATGGAAACAAAGATTGGCAGAATTTATAAGGTATGCGGAAAAGAATATACACCGGTGGACAGCATTGTGGCAGGCGATATCGGAGCCATTCCGAAGCTGAACGGATTTTCAACCGGAGATACCATTTCCACAAAGGTGAAGCCGATTAAGCTCGATACGATTGAATTTGCAGTACCGTATACGGTAAAGCGCATTGTTGTTGATAACAAGCAGAATGAAGAAAAGCTTTCACAGGCACTGGCAAAGATTATGGAAGAAGATAAAACCGTGCTTTGTGAAAATGATGTAGAAAACGGTCAGCGTCTGATAAAAGGAATCGGCGAACAGCAATTGGAGATTATTGTGGCAAGACTTGAAAATCAGTATAAGATTCCGCAGGTTCAGCTGACAGCGCCAAAGGTCAGTTATAAAGAAACGATTTGTGCGGAAGCGACAGCAAGATGCCGTTACAAAAAGCAGAGCGGTGGTCACGGACAGTTTGCGGAAGTGCAGATTACATTTTCACCGTCCGGCAACCGTGAAAAAGATTACGTATTTGAAACAGCCGTAGTCGGCGGCGCAGTTTCTAAAAATTATTTCCCGGCAGTGGAAAAGGGAATTGCAGAAAGTGTCAAGACAGGACTGCTTACAGGGTATCCGGTGGTCGGCTTAAAGGCAGTGCTGACAGACGGCGCGGAGCATCCGGTGGATTCGAGTGAAAATGCATTTAAAATGGCAGCTGTCATGGCATATAAGGAAGCTTATTTAAAGGCATCACCGATTATCTTAGAGCCGATTGCACAGGTAAAAATTTTTGCACCGTCCGTTTATGCGGGAGACATTTCAAATGATTTAAAGACCCGCAGGGCAAGAGTACTTGGCATGATGCCGGCAGAAGACGGAACTTCTTATATAGAAGCCGATGTTCCGATTGCCGAGCTGGAAGGCTATATGGCAAAGCTTCGCTCCATTACGGAAGGCTATGGTACATTTGCCTACGAATTTGCAAGATACGGACATGCGCCGCAGAATGTAGTGGAGAAGCTGTCCGCAGAATATCAGAAAAACAACGGATAAAAGTAGAATCGGTACTTGACAAAGCGGTTGAATATGATAAAATATTCCTGTTTCGTAGTAAATATTTGAATATATAAAGACTGTGAAAAGGAATAGTAGATTATCGCCGGAATTTTACAGAGAGCTGCCGGAAGGTGCAAGACAGCAGATTCGGATAATTGAACTCGCCTTGGAGTTTCTTTTCTGAAAGGATAAACAGATAGGAAAAGACGATTCATTTCCGTTACCAAATGATTGAGTGCATATGTAGGGCAGCTTACATATGAATTAGAGTGGTACCGCGATTGTAGCCCTTTCGTCTCTAAGTGAGATGAAAGGGCTTTTTATGTGTTTGAAAAAAGGAAGCAAAACAAGGAGGATTAATTTTATGGCAACAACGTATAACCATAAGGCTGTTGAAAAGAAATGGCGTGGAAACTGGGAAGCACACCCAATTAATGTCAATGATGGCAAAAAACCGAAATACTACTGTCTGGATATGTTCCCGTATCCGTCAGGAAGCGGTCTTCATGTCGGTCACTGGAGAGGTTATGTAATCAGTGATGTATGGAGCAGATATAAGATGTTACACGGATACTATGTTATCCATCCAATGGGCTGGGATGCATTCGGTCTTCCAGCAGAAAACTATGCAATTAAGATGGGTGTTCACCCGAAAAAGTCTACGGCACAGAATGTAGCCAATATTAAAAGACAGATTCAGGAAATCGCCGCTGTTTATGACTGGGATATGGAAGTCAACACAACAGACCCGAATTTCTATAAGTGGACACAGTGGATTTTTGTAAAAATGTTTAAAGCAGGTCTTGCTTACGAAAAAGAAATGCCGATCAACTGGTGCCCTTCCTGTAAGACAGGTCTTGCTAATGAGGAAGAAGTAGACGGATGCTGCGAGCGTTGTGGTTCTCCTGTAACAAAGAAGAACTTAAAACAGTGGATGCTTCGTATCACAAAATATGCAGACCGTCTGTTAAATGACCTGGATAAGCTTGACTGGCCGGAAAAAGTTAAAAAGATGCAGACAGACTGGATCGGTAAATCTTACGGTGCAGAAGTAGATTTCCCGGTTGAAGGAAGAGAAGATAAGATCACTGTATACACAACAAGACCAGATACGCTTCATGGAGCAACCTTCATGGTACTTGCACCGGAACATAAGCTTGCAGCAGAGCTTGCAACACCGGAACACAAAGAAGAAGTAGAAAAATATATCTTCGATTCTTCTATGAAGTCTAATGTAGACCGTCTGCAGGACAAAGAAAAAACAGGTGTATTTACAGGAACTTACGCGATCAACCCTCTGAACGGAGCAAAGGTACCGATCTGGCTTTCTGATTATGTACTGGCTGATTATGGTACAGGAGCCATCATGTGTGTACCGGCTCATGATGACCGTGACTTTGAATTTGCAACCAAGTTCAACATCCCGATCATCCAGGTTATTGCAAAAGACGGTAAAGAAATCGAAAATATGACAGAAGCTTACACAGAGGCTTCCGGAACGATGATCAATTCCGGAGAATGGAATGGCATGGAAAGCTCTGTCCTTAAGAAAGAAGCTCCACATATCATCGAAGAAAGAGGAATCGGACGTGCAACTGTAAACTACAAGCTGCGTGACTGGGTATTCTCTCGTCAGAGATACTGGGGAGAACCAATTCCGATTGTACATTGTCCGGAATGTGGCGCTGTACCGGTACCGGAGGATCAGCTTCCGCTGAGACTGCCGGATGTAGAATCTTATGAACCGACAGGAACAGGAGAATCTCCACTTGCGGGAATCGATGAATGGGTAAATACAACCTGTCCTGTTTGTGGAAAACCGGCAAAACGTGAGACAAATACCATGCCGCAGTGGGCTGGATCTTCATGGTATTTCCTGCGTTATGTAGATAATCACAACAACGAAGAACTTGTATCCAGAGAAAAAGCAGATGCAATGCTTCCGGTAGATATGTATATCGGTGGTGTAGAACATGCAGTACTTCACCTTCTGTATTCAAGATTCTATACTAAATTCCTTTGCGATATCGGTGTGATCGATTTTGATGAGCCGTTTATCAAACTGTTCAACCAGGGAATGATCACAGGTAAGAATGGTATCAAGATGAGTAAGTCAAAAGGAAATGTCGTGTCTCCGGATGATCTTGTAAGAGATTATGGATGCGATTCTTTAAGAATGTATGAACTCTTCGTAGGACCACCGGAACTGGATGCAGAGTGGGATGACAGAGGAATCGATGGTGTATACCGTTTCCTTAAGAAACTCTGGAACCTGCTTATGGACAGCAAGGATAAAGATATCAAACCAACCAAAGAGATGATCAAAGTACGTCATAAACTGGTTTATGATATCACAACCCGTCTGGAAAGCTTCAGCCTGAATACCGTTATTTCTGCATTCATGGAGCATACAAATACACTGGTTGCGATCGCTAAGAAGGAAGGCGGAGTAGACAGAGATACTCTGGATACCCTTGCTGTATTACTGGCACCATTTGCACCACATATGGCAGAAGAAATCTGGGAAGAACTTGGCAACAAAGAAAGCGTATTCCGTGCCGGATGGCCAAAATACGATACAGAAGCCATGAAAGATGATGAAATCGAAATTCCGGTACAGATCAATGGAAAAACAAGAGCAGTCATCAAGATTTCCGCAGAGGCTACAAAAGAAGAAGCAATCGCTGCCGGAAAAGAAGCAATCGCAGATAAACTTACAGGAAATATCGTAAAAGAAATCTACGTTCCGAAGAAGATCATAAACATTGTGCAAAAATAGGCAGTGCAAATAAGGAAAGCCGAGGTCAAATCCTGCTAGCAGGAATTTGACCTCGGCTTGAGTTATTTATAGGGCGTATGCCCGTCAATCGAACGAACTATGTTCGTGAGATTGTGCACTGCCGTAAATTTGCGACAAAAGTAATCCATTCAAGTATAAGTCCGTCAATTTTCCGGTAATCCTTTACGGATTCCAAAATATGAAGTAGAATAAAGAAAAAGATTTCACCGGTATATTAGATTCAAAAAGCAGGAGGAGGATCGGTATGGACATTGCAACAATGGTTGCAATCAATAATCTGAATATGATGACAATGATGCAGGCCATGCAGCAGAGACAGAATGTAATTACGATTTTAAGCAATGGAAAGGAAAAGCGGATTATGGAAGGTTCAATGTTAGATCAGTATATGGGAAAAAGCTGTACAGTAAGTCTTTTTAACGAAGTAGGCGCAATTAAAGGAACACTTATGGAAGCTGATTCCCAGTGGATCAAAGTGGATGCAGGGAAAAAGGGAATACAGCTGATCAACCGGAATATGGTCAGAAATATTACATTTGATAACAAATAAAAATATGCTATACTGTTCTTGAACTTTGAGTAAGGAGGAACAAACAGATGGGAAATGTACACAGTATAGACGTAGAAGAGGATCAGTTTGCATACCGTTATGATACGCAGCTTTTGATTGACAGAAGAGATGAAGATCTGGATGAAGATGAGATTGCAGAATATATATCCGAACATTTTGAAGGAAACTGTCTGATCGCGGTAGGAGATGAAGATCTGATCAAAATTCATTTCCATACAAACGAGCCATGGAAGATTCTGGAATATTGTAATAGTATTGGCGAGATTTACGATATCGTAGTGGAAGATATGATCCGGCAGTCAGCTGGGTTAAAAGGATAGTATGTACCTGATATCACTTTATTTTGACGAAGGGACAAACAAGAAGATCCAGTTATATATGGAACAGATTGCACAAAGAACGGGCAATATGGCGATGATTGACGGAAAGGTTCCGCCACATATTACCTTATCGGCATTTGATATGGCAGAAGAAGAGAAAGCAATCGCCGGCTTTACGGCAATGGAACAGGAATTTGAAAAAGGACAGATTTTCTGGTGCTCGGTAGGGATGTTTCTGCCACATACAATTTATTTGTCACCGGTTTTAAATGCATATCTGCAAAAGCTGTCAGAGTCTGTTTTCTCAAAGATCAGATATCTGGAGGAGGTACGGATCCAGATCAGATACCAGCCGTTTTCCTGGTTCCCGCATACAACATTGGGAAAAAGACTGAATCAGGCGGAAATGCGGGAGGCATTTGTTGTGATGCAGAACCAGTTTGCACCGTTTACAGGTGAAGCGGTTGAGATTGGGCTTGCGAGGACGAATCCATACAGGAATTTATGTAAGATAAAGTTAAAATAAAAAGAAGATTTTCGCGGATCTGAATCGACACGTGAAAATCTTCTTTTTCGCTATCAGAGGAACTATCCGAGCACAGTTCTACTAAAACTTTCCCTCTGGAACCCTGGAAATGATCGTCCGGTTGATCCGTACCAGGAAGAAGGAGGATACCATAAGTGAAATGATCTCCGCAATCGGGAATGACCACCACACTACATGAAGACCGCCAAGCTTTGCAAGGATATATGCGGCAGGGATCAGTACAAATAACTGACGCATAATGGAGACGATCATGCTGAAAAATGCTTTTCCAAGAGCCTGAAATACTGTTCCTGATACAATACAGAACCATGCGATCAGATAGTGGATTCCGATGATCCGCAGGGCAGGAACTCCGATGGTGAGCATCTCGTCCGATGCATTGAACATACCCAAAAGTATCTGTGGGATTCCTTCAAAGCAGAGGAATCCGATGAAGGTGAGGCAGAAGGCAACTAGCATACTGAGCTTGATCGTTTTGAGCATACGTTTTCTCTGACCGGCACCATAATTGTAGGCAATGATCGGAGTAATCCCATTGTTGAGACCGAATACCGGCATGAAGAAGAAACTCTGTAGCTTAAAGTAAACGCCGAATACAGCAGTTGCGGTTGATGAAAACTCGATCAGGATGCGGTTCATGCAGTAAGTCATAACTGATCCGATGGACTGCATAATAATCGTTGGAATTCCAACTGCATAAATGGTGCCGATAATATGGAAATCGAGTCTAAATCCATGAAACTTCAGTTTTACATCATGATTGTACCGGTGGTTACAAAATCCGGCGACAAGTGCGGCAACGCATTGTCCGATCACGGTTGCAACAGCAGCTCCGGTCACACCCATTTTCGGAGCTCCGAGAAGTCCGAAGATCAGGATTGGATCAAGAATGATGTTAGTGATTGCCCCTGTCAGCTGGGAAGTCATACTGAAGATGGTTCTTCCGGTTGAAGTAAGAAGACGTTCAAAGAAGACCTGTGCAAGCAGCCCGAAAGAAAAAATCATGACGGTGCTTAAGTACTCAATTCCGAGTTTCATGATCTCCTGGTCAGCATTTCCAATCTGACTTGCGTAAAAAGGACGGACGATCGTAAAGCCAAGAATGAAAAATACGAGATAGCTGAAAAAATATAAAACGGCAGCGTTGCTTGCAGTTGCATTTGCTTTTTTGAAATTTTTCTCTCCAAGTGATTTGGAAAGGAGTGCATTCATGCCGACACCGGTTCCGGTTCCAACTGCAATAAGCAGTGTCTGGAGTGGAAAGGCAAGTGAAACGGCGGTCAGTGCATTTTCCGATAATTTAGCGACAAAAATACTGTCTACGATGTTGTACAAAGCCTGTACCAGCATAGAAATCATCATAGGCAGAGACATATTAAATAATAGTTTTCCGATGGGCATGGTACCCATTTTGTTTTCTGCAGGTGCAGATGTATTTTCCTGATTCATTTTCTCATTCCTTTCTGTTCTGATAAAAGAGTAAAAATATTGTAAAAACAGCCACTAAACACATATGATATAGGAAAATACGAAGATAATCAAGTGGAATAAGGGAGTATAAATTGACTTCTTTCGGACAGACGGGTATAATTCTTGTTATATGGAGAAATAGGAAAGGGATATACTAGAATGAGTAATACAAATCAGAAAATCGAAACTTTAAATAAACTGCGTACTACAGAGGCAATTTATGTACTGATGTCATCCTGTACAAGAATGCCATATGTGGTCTGCGACCCGGAGACATTTGATGATGAGATCCTTCTTTACTACACAGAAGCGGAAGCGAAAGAAGAGGCTATGAAGCTTCAGAAGGAGGGAAATCCAATGCAGCTTGTCAAGGTGGATGAAAATTCCCGCCTGTCATTTTTTACCGGGCTGTTTCCGATGGGAGTCAACTGTATTCTGGTGGACAAAGGGTTGGACGGACAGATTACTGTGCAGCTTGACGAATTGATCACGAGACCGAAGGATGAAGAACTGCCAGAAGGAAAAATACGTGTAGAGAATCCGGAACTGGTGCTGACTGCAGCGTATTTTATGCAACAGATGAGAAAGCCGGATAAACCGGAGATGACGGATGAGTTAAAAGAACTGAACGAAGAAATGCTTGCCCATTATCAGGAGGGGCGTTATATTGTGACTGTTCAGGAGGACAAAGGAATTCCGATTCTGAAACAGAAAGATGGGAAAGTGTATCAGCCAATCTTTACGGATGTGCAGGAAGTTAAGAAATTCCAGAACCTGAACAAGGGTGTGACATTGAAAACCGCTGTTGTAGAAGGAAGTAAGATTCCGGAAATTCTTTCACCGGAAGCATTTGGCGTTGCAGTCAATCCGTTTGGGGTGAACCTGCAGTTGCAGATAAAGAGAAAACCAGCGAAAACGAAAGAAAACGAAAACAAAACACAAGAATAATCGAAAATAAAAAAGAAAAAATGAAAATTGCAAGAGGAATCCTGATCTGCGGAACAGGTATCGGGGTAAGCATTGCTGCCAACAAAGTTCCGGGAGCTTATGCAGCACTGGTTAACAATGTATATCAGGCTCAGAGAGCACAGCTCAGTAACAATGCCAACATTATCACACTTGGTGCACAGGTTACAGGAATTGAGCTCGCAAAATGCCTCGTAAAAGAGTACTTAAGCGTAACTTTCGATCCGGAATCCCGTTCTATGCCAAAGGTGGCAAGAATTACAGAATACGAAAAAGAAGGTAAATAATCTGAGTTATTCAGAAAGCGTAAAGAGCAGTCCATCAAGGGCTGCTTTTTGCTATAGAAAAACACGATAAGGATATACAATTATAGTATAAATGTATTTGAGATAGAAGGGAAAATGTGATAACATTAGATAGCAAAATTCAAAAAGGGGAAAAGGAAAAAGAGATGAAAAACAAGAAGCTATGGATATTTGGGGGAATCATCCTTTTGATTGTGATCCTGAATCATATTTTTGACTGGTCTTCTTACATAAGTACTGCAGAAAATCTTGAATTTATGAAGCGGATAGTGCAGAATAATCTTCCTCTGGCAATTCTATTGTATATGGTATTGACAGTTGTTGGGTGTGTGGTGCTTGCGCTTCCGGGAGTGACGTTTGCGATACTGGCAGGACTTCTCTTTGGACCAGTAATCGGTACGATTTGTTGTTCTCTGGCAACAACGATCGGGGCGGTTCTTGCATTTATTGCAGGACGTTTTTTCTTGAAAGACAGTATTGGACCAGTGGTTGCAAAAAACTGTATCTTGAAAAAATGGTTGTTTGACGATACTGGCTGTAATGAATTATTTGTTCTTATGATTACACGTCTGGTTCCGGTATTTCCATTTAATCTGCAGAATTTTGCGTATGGTATTACAGATATCCGTTTTAGTACGTATGCAATTGGTTCGTTGATATTTATGCTACCTGGTACAGCGATGTATACGGTTGGTACAGCAGGCCTTGCGGATAAGGAGAATAGGTTGCTTTATATTGGAATAGCAGTAGCGCTGGCAGTTGTAGTCACGATAATCGGGATAATCCTGAAAAAGCGTTACCTGAAAGATGACCTGGAAGAAAATAAGGAATAAGGAGTAAAAAGTATGGAAAAAAAGAAAAATATTTGGGTGGGGAAAATAGTAGTGATCGTTTTGATTATTGTATCAATCGGAAGTTATTATGTATTTCCGTCCGTAAAACATGTGATGAATCAGGTATTTAAGATGTTTGCTAGTGGAGACTTTGCAGTGGTCAGAGACTTTGTAGCATCTTATGGGGCATATGCGGCATTGATTTCATTTTTGCTGATCTTCCTTTCCAAGGGCGCATCAGAAATTGCTTCTGCATACAGTCTGAATGATTATCAGTCGATTGCAGCGCCACTTCCGGCATTTCTGATTACATTTGCAAATGCGAATCTTTTTGGATGGTGGCAGGGAGCTATTCTGTCATGGAGCAGTGCGATGGCAGGAGCAGCGGTATGTTTTTTCATTGCAAGAATACTTGGACGTGATGTGGCAGAAAAGCTTACGAGTAAAGCTGGAATGCAGCAGATAGATACATTTTTTAAAAAATATGGAAAGAATACAGTTCTGATCTGTCGTTTGCTTCCGTTTATTTCGTTTGATATTGTAAGTTATGCAGCAGGACTTACTTCGATGTCGTTTATATCTTTTTTTGTGGCAACTGGTGTAGGACAGCTTCCGGCAACGATTGTATATTCTTATGTTGGAGGAATGCTGACAGGAGGAGCGAAGCTTCTGGTGACAGGACTGCTGATCCTGTTTGCTCTGTCGGCACTGATTTTTATGGGGAGAAAGATCTACATGGACAGACAGAATAAAAAAGCAAAATAAATGGTATAAAAAAGTCATTATCTATGGATTGGATAATGACTTTTTCTGTACAATCTTTAGAAAAAATTTACATAATCTTTCTTGAATCCGTTTTCTCTTGGGACTATAATAGACGTTACTAAGAAAATCGGGAGGATATTATGCTGTTTCAGAATACAGGACTGACCAGGGCGATGTATCAGTTTTTTCAGACACTCATTTACGTTGCCCCTGCCACACTATTTGCTGTTTCGTTGCATGAATTTGCACATGGATATGTGTCATATAAACTCGGGGATATGACACCAAAATATGACGGAAGACTGACCTTGAATCCATTTAAGCATCTGGATGTGTGGGGAACGTTATGTCTGCTTGTATTTCATGTGGGATGGGCAAAGCCGGTAAGGATCAATACCAGGAATTATAAGAATAAAAAAAGAGATACAATTCTTGTGGCAGCAGCGGGAGTAGTCATGAATTTCCTGCTTGCGTTTGTCTGTATGATTCTGCACGGACTTTTGTATAAGTACGGATCGAGTGGGTTGATTCTGAATTATCTTTATGTGCTTACTTATTATGGAGCAGTGCTGAATATTGGACTTGGTGTGTTCAATCTGATTCCGATTCCGCCTCTTGACGGATCGAATATTCTTGCTGAGATCTTTCCGAGGGTAGCAGAGTTTTACTGGAAGATCCGACCGTATAGTATGTGGATTCTGCTTCTGTTACTTGGAACAGGAATTCTGGATGTGCCGATCAGTCTGCTGAATTCTGCAGTAATCAATGGAATGTGGAGTTTTGTGAAAGCAATTCTGAGAGTTGGATTTGTGACGACCGGTGGAGGAACTGTGATTTAGGAAAAGATGAAAAACGGGAATTGTAGTAAATGAGAATGAAAAAATGCGTATAGAATAATGCAGGTAGTCGAGAGGATTACCTGCATTTTTCGTATACATTGTAAAATTGAAAAGAAATAAGGAAATATTACGAAAGATAATCAATAAAAATGTCTTTTGTAATAATATGTAAGGCATTTAGAATGGAACATCCATTTCATTTTCGGATGTATCGCTTTTGGATTCATCAGACGCATCAGGGGTAGAAGACTTTGGAAGTCCTCCGGATACGGCAGTCTTTGCACTGATTCCGTTGATCTCAACGCGGTCGTCAACGACAATGACCAGGCATTTCTGACCATCGATAATACGTGTTTCTACAAGATCTGCGCATTCCGGGTTTACCTGAATGGTGATGTCCGGAGTTTTGATCTCGAATTTTTTGAGGTTTGCAATATTGGAGGCAAGGAGTGTACTGTGCTCTCCGGCAGCGGAATCGTACTGCTCATCGAATGTTTCCAACTTTTCTTCTTCGACACCGCTTTTTGCAAGGAGGTATTTAACTTCTGCTTTGTCAAGGGCGAGTGGTTCCGGATTTTCAGAATTCTGTTCAATCATTTCATTCAAGTTTTCGTGGATATTTTTGACCGTATCGTAGTCGCAGTCATCTCCGAGCGTTTCTTCGATCAGTGTACGGAAAGTTTCTTTCTGATCTCCGGCGGTGAGTGGCGGAACACATCCAAGAAGCAGATCGGTCAGACCGTTTCCGAGATTCTCTGCATTTTTTGAATAATAAAGCAGATTGTGAATATCGGTGCTGCGGTCATTAAAAGCAGGGAAGAGGAAACCGGCATCCGGCATCTCTACGATCCAGTCACGGATACGCTCATGGAAGCTGTTCTCTTCTGCATGATAACTGAGTCCTGGCTTGGAAAGCTTGACCGGACAGAAGGTACACATGATGTAATCATAGACTTCATCGGATGCATCGAACATTTCACTTCCGTCCGTTGATTTTCCCGGAATATCGTAGGCTGCATGGACGAGCAGGATCAGATAGTTCTCGGCATAATCATAGGAATCGATGACGCGATTATAGAATTCTTCCAGAAGAGCGTCGTCAGTAAGCCGGCTGTTTCTTAATTTGAGAAGAAATTCCTGTGTACCACCTTCCGATTCGGTCTCCAGAGGAAATTCCATATTCAGAAGATTTTTTCCGATCGTACCGGACAAGGACTTTCTAAAAATGTCAAAATACTTGAACATTTCCTCTTCCGGAAGAGAAAGGAAAGCATCTTTCATCTCCGTTTTTTTCTCTTTTTCACCATCTACATAGCATCCGCAGATGCGGGTGATCGCACAGTTGGATGGGGTGAACTGTTTTTTGATTTCAGTAACTTCTTTTTTATTCATAGTAAGTAAATCCCCTTTTGGTAATTGTGATTTTGTAAAAGACTGATGCTTATGAATTATAACATATTTTGAGAAAGAGTGTGATTAGGAGAGAAAATTATTTGATTATTTTCAGAATAATGTATATACTAAGTATATACATTATATGGAGGTGAATTTTATGCAAACACAGGTAAAAGCATGGGGAAATAGTCAGGGAATCAGACTTCCAAAAGATATTTTACAAGAGGCCAATGTAGAAATAAATGATATGCTGGAAGTAAAAGTATCGGATGGTATGATTATGCTTGTTAAGACCTTCAGACATCAAAAATTAGAAGAAAGAGCTGAAAAGTTTGGTGGTAAGTTAAATCTTGATGGAGAATATGAATGGGATAAGCCGGAAGGAAGAGAGGTGTGGTAGAAAATGGAGATACAGCAGGGGGCTGTTTTAAAAGTGGAAAAAATTAAGGATCCTGTATTTGTTGCAAGTAAAAATTTTTTTAATCAGTCGGGAGAAATAATTGGCTGTCCAATATTAGGAGAGAGTACAGAAAGCCCACTTCACATTTATGTTGAAATGGATGAAAATAAAGGTTATATCCAATGTGAACAAATGAAAATGTTAGACTTGAGAATCAGGGGGTATAAAATAATAGATCGTGTAAAAATGGCAGATGTAATTAATGTAACAGACGCAATACAGAGTATATTCGACTATATATAAATGCAGGGAACCAATCCGGAACCCTGCATTCATAATATCTGCTATTAAGCCATCATTCCTGTGAGAATATCATTCACAAGCTTTCCGTCAGCTTTTCCTTTTACTTTCGGCATCAGTTCTTTCATGATATGTCCTTTATCCTTTGGTGTCGGAGCATCAATTCCAAGACCGGAAAGGACACCTGCGATCACTTCTTTGATCTCAGCTTCGTCCATCATCTTCGGAGCATACTGTTCAAGAACAGCGATACGTTTCTCACATTCTTCAATAATGTCTGTACGATCAGCAGGAGTCATCTCCAGAGTTTCTTTTGTCTGTTTGATCTCTTTTAAGATAACCTGAACTTCTTCTTCTTCGGTAAGATCGGCACGTTTGTCGATGGCTTTGTTCTTAAGGGCTGCAAGAAGAGCAGATAATGTCTCTTTTGTGTCCTTGTCTTTTGCTTTCATGGCTGCGACCATAGCGCTTCTTACTTCATCAATTTTACTCATTGTATATTCCTCCAAACTTGAGGCAAAATGCCTGTCTGCACTTTATTGTAGCAGATGGGAAAAGAATTTTCAATCTCTGGAAGAGGAAAACTTGGGTGGCTATTTTTCAAAAAGTGCGGTATACTGATAGGAATGAATCAGGGATAGATGAGAGGTTAAGCGATAGGATGAGTGGCTGTACATTATGTCCGCGGATGTGTGAGGCGGACAGGGAGAATGGGAAGACAGGTTTTTGCGGAGAGACAGGGGAGATCCGGGCGGCGAGAGCGGCGCTTCATATGTGGGAGGAGCCCTGTATTTCTGGAAAGGAAGGATCAGGGACGGTCTTTTTTACGGGATGTACTTTAAGATGTGTGTTCTGTCAGAACCATGAGATTGCGGGAAGCAAGGTTGGCAAAGTGATCTCAGAAGAGCGGCTGGCGGAGATCTTTCTGGAACTGCAGGGGAAAGGTGCGAATAATATCAATCTTGTGACGCCGACGCATTTTGTACCGCAGATCATCCGGGCGCTTCAGAGTGCAAAGAAGCAGGGGATGTATTTGCCGGTTGTATATAATACGGGCGGTTACGAGAGAGTGGAAACCTTGAAAATGCTGGATGGTCTGGTGGACATTTACCTGCCGGATTTCAAATATTTAAATACAGATCATGCGAAAAAATATTCGATGGCGGAGGATTATCCGGAGGTTGCGAAGGCGGCTCTTGCTGAGATGGTAAGACAGACAAGGGAGCCGACATTTGATGAGTGCGGAATGATGAAACGTGGCGTGATCGTGCGTCATCTGCTTTTGCCGGGATGTCTTGCAGATGGAAAAAGAGTGGTGAAATATTTGCATGAGACTTATGGAAACCGGATTTATATGAGCCTGATGAGCCAGTATACGCCACTGGAGAGTCTGGATGCGGTAAAATATCCAGAGCTGAACCGGAAAGTGCCGGAGTATGCGTATGAGAAACTGGTGGACTATGCGATCTCGCTTGGTGTGATGCAGGCGTTTATACAGGAAGGGGATACGGCAAAGGAGAGCTTTATTCCACCGTTTACACTGGAAGGAGTATAGGAAAGGAGATTGATATGAAAAGACAGGTGACAATGGAAGAAATTTCAGATGGAAAATTATATACCAGCAATGATCTGGTAAAAGCAGACTGTGGCGGTTGTGAGGGATGCCACGCCTGTTGTACGGGGATGGGAAGCTCGATTGTGCTGGATCCGTTGGATATTGTCCGGATTTGCAGGGGAACAGGAGCGGCTTTTGAGACTTTGCTTGCAGGAAAGATTGAACTGAATGTGGTAGACGGAATCATTTTGCCGAATCTGAAGATGGCAGGAGCGGAAGATGGCTGTGGTTTTCTGACTGAGGAAGGAAGATGTGGGATTCATCCATTTCGTCCGGGAATCTGTCGGCTTTTCCCGCTTGGAAGATATTATGAGGAAAATGGTTTCCGCTATTTTCTTCAGGTACATGAATGTCAGAAAGAGAACCGGGCGAAAGTAAAGGTCAAAAAATGGCTTGATACACCGGATCTGAAAAAGTATGAAGCGTATATTGCCGGATGGCATGGATTACTGATTCAGTTACAGGAGTACATTGCAGCACATCCGGAGAGTGCGAAGGCGGTCAGCATGGATGTACTGCAGAGATTTTACCTTACTCCGTATCGGACGGAAGAATTTTACAGTGAATTTTTCCAGAGAATGGACGAAGCAAAAAAGGCATATTGTTAAATACAATTGAAATAATCGGCAGCCAGGGAGTATTGAGTTGTCAGAAATTTTGGAAAGGTGCCACGGAAACCGGAACCTTGCGGCAAAAGAGCTGGGGATCAGTACGACGACGCTCTGGCGGAGGATGAAGAAATATGGCGTGGAAGCAAAGTATGATGAATAGCTGATGAGAAATAAAGAATAAAAAAAGATAGGACAGACTTTTTAATACCCGTTGTGAGGGTGAAGGAAAGGCTGTCCTGTTTTTTGACGAAAATCTGTAAGTAAACTTATCTGTCAAGAATATTTTCTTATATAGGCAAAACTGTACACGGATATGGAAGATATGTGCACAGGAATCCGTGTCTGGGATTTAAAAATATCACAACTGCAAGGCAAGATATAAAAGCACCGCATCCTTGAAAACACGCGGATTCAGCCCGCATTTCTGATAAATATGATTCAGCTTGTACTGCACTGTGTTTTTGTGAAGAAACAGTTTCTGGCTGGTTCCGAGAAGAGACATATTTGCTTCAAAGTAAGTCTGAAGCAGATTTCTTTCTTCATCAGAAAGTGCAGAGATCGTTTTTTGCAGATAAGCATTTTTTTCCTGCTCCGAGATGGAAGAGAGCAGAATTTCCAGTGTCATATCATCGAAAAAAGCAATCTCGTTTTCCGAACTCCGGCAGTATTTCAGCGCAGTGAGTGCAGACTGGTAAGAAAGAGAAAGCTGGAAAAGCTGACATTTCTTTCCGACTGCAATGGAGAGCAAAGCTCCACAGTCTGCGGTAAAATCAGCCAGTATCTGATAGAGAGCGGCTTTGCCGGAGTTTTCCAGCACGGCAAGATATTCATTTGGATAATAAAAGGTATAAAGAGTAATACCAAGCGTGCCGAAAAGTCCGATGATCTTCTGTTCAAGGGAAGAAGAGTTGTTGTGTCCATCCGGTGATGACTGGATGATCAGAAGCCGTTTCTTTGTCCCTGGATTTACCTGAAGATCTGAAAGGCAGGTGTCCAGATAATCCGGATCAGCAATCTCATTCCGGATCAGGGCATCGATAACAAAGTGTTTTTTATCTTCCAGAGAGCGGCTCAGTCGGTTCAGCTCTTTTTCACGGATCAGCAGATGGGTAATCCGGTCGGCAAGATGGACGTACTGGCGGACCTGGTCCGGTTCTCCGGTAATTCCGATCACTGCAAGAAAACTGCCGTGATAATAGAGTGGCATATTGATCCCTTTTTGTGTTCCGGGAAAATCATCATCTGAAAAAACTTCGATTGTCTGTTCTGTCTGGGCGGCTTTGTGACCGATGGCATGAAACGTACCAATCCGGTCGGCGTTGGTACTTGCAAAAATCATTCCCTGCTTATCGATAAAATTGATATCCTGTCCGCAGGTGTCTTTGATCGTGTTTACTACCTGAAAGGCAAGTGATTTGTCTAACTTCATTTTAAACATCCTCCGATTCTGGAAAAGAAGTTGCGGGAATGATGCAGATGCTTATCCAGTATTTAACAGGATAAAGAGAACGGTATCATTACCACTTATTTAAGAATTGTAGCATTATTTGGAGAGAGGAACAAGGTGGAAAGGTACAAGGGGAAGATTGCATAAAAGAAGAACTGGAAAATGTATATGATTCACAAAAATGCAATATATGAATGAAAGATTTCAAAATAAGAAATAAAACAATTGCTGAAAAAGTATAGATTGACAGAAAAATATTATGTTGAAATCAAAATGAAATGATTTTGAAAACTTTATTACTATATAACTATATATGAAAAACTGTAAAGAATACATAAAAAAAGTACATAGGTATTGATGAAAGCGTCAATAGAATTTATGTCTTTTTTTTCGTACAATAGCATTGTCAGATAAATGACAGCGCGCTGACATAATGAACGAGTAGAGGAAAGATTAGTAAAGAGGTAACCAAATATGAGCGAATCAACTAGAATGATGCTGGGACTGGCAATCGGTAAAAAGAAAGAAGAATGGGCACTTGCAATTCAGTTTGGAAAGTGCCCCTTTATGGATAATATGTAGGCAATTTGCGTTATGAAAGTTGCCTGCATATTTGTCATGTGCGCCTAGCGGCGCACGTTTCTAACGGGTTAAAGTCCCGAATCCACCCGGTAGTGGGAAGGATATAG
>ERZ772858.1811-NODE-1811-length-18986-cov-13.537214_pt1 | contig 18986 bp, 17 predicted proteins | sample MGYA00512136_ERZ772858 | MGnify/ENA primary metagenome ERZ772858 (study PRJEB29015, sample SAMEA2737726) | human gut metagenome | biome: human gut; feature: human-associated habitat; material: faeces | place: China | collected 2012 ...
AAGAGCTGGTTATCGCGATCGACACATCCGGTTCGTGCAAAAGAGAAATTGTAGCAAAATTTCTCGTTGAGACGCGCAGCATTCTTGAAGAAAAAGAAAACTTCTTTTCTCGATGGAACGTCTGCCTGATCCAGTGCGACAGCTTCGTGCAGGATGTCACGATGATCCATTCCCCGAAAGAATGGGAAGCTTACCGTGAAACAATTACCATCAAGGGCCGAGGCGGAACCGATTTCCGTCCTGTCTTTCAGAAAGTGGAAGAGTTGCGGGAACAGCACGTATTCCGAAACTTAAAAGCGTTGATCTATTTTACCGACGGAGACGGAATTTATCCCGAACAAAAGCCAGATTACGAGACGGCATTTGTCTTTGTCAGACAGACCGAAAAAATGAATCTTGTCCCAAAATGGGCAAAAAAACTGCTGACAGAAGAATGTACTCTTTGAACACAACTGACAAAAAAGCATCTCGCAAAATCAAACACAGAAAGATTTCGAGAGTACATAAAGAGTGCACAAGATAAGAGAGAACATATGAACATACAAGAAGCAAAAGAGACAATTGAAAAAGCCCTGCGCGCATACTTTGCAAGAGATGAAATTGGTTTTCCACTGGTTCCGCTCCGGCAGCAGCGTCCCATTCTCCTGATCGGCCCGCCGGGCATCGGAAAAACGGCAATTATGGAGCAGATCGCAGAAGAGTGCGGTGTGGGGCTTGTCGCCTACACGATGACACACCATACGCGTCAGAGTGCCATGGGCCTTCCGGAGATCTGCACACGTGGAATCGAAGGGAAAATGGTACATACAACGGAATACACGATGAGCGAGATCATCGCCTCGATCTATGACTGCATGGAGCAGACCGGAAAGAAGCGGGGTATCCTCTTTCTCGATGAAATTAACTGCGTCTCCGAGACCCTCGCTCCGGTGATGCTGCAGCTTTTGCAGGATAAAAAATTCGGCAACCAGCGCATCCCGGATGACTGGCTGATCGTGGCCGCCGGAAATCCGCCGGAATATAATAAATCTGTGCGGGAATTTGATGTGGCAACGCTTGACCGTGTGCGGAAGATCGAGGTGGTTCCCGAGCTTTCCGTGTGGCTTTCCTATGCAGAGAAAAATCAGATCCACGGTGCTGTGACAACGTACCTTATGGCACACAGTGACCATTTTTATTCTGTTTCGCAGGAAGCGGATGAAAAGCGTTTTGTAACGGCACGCGGCTGGGAGGATTTGTCGGCAGTGCTGAAAAGTTATGAAATCCTGAATTTTCCGGTCGACGAAGCACTGATTGGACAATATTTGCAGGAAGAAAAGACGGCGGAGGAATTCAACTCGTACTACAGGATTTACGAAAAATATGGACAGGATTACGGTGTGGAGGAGATTCTGACCAGTGCATTTTCCGGAGAAATCATGATATCCGGATAAATATTTACAAGCAGCATACCAAATGCGATCGGAATTAACAGCAGCGGCTCAAATCCCTTAGCAATAGCCAGGTATAAGAAGACTAGCGCCACACCGATCATAATGTAGTTTCCTGCTGACAGATGGAAAAACGCCATCTGGCCAAGCAGGTTTGATACCAAATTGCCAAAATCCATAATGTTACCTCCATAATGGAATCCTTAAATTAAGGGATCCATCTTGTTGACTAGTTCAGAGTAGCTAAAACAGCGCCGGACTCAACTGCATCGCCGTTTGCTACATTAATGCTGGCAATTGTACCATCTTCTGGAGCAACGATATCGTTCTCCATCTTCATAGCTTCCAGAACCAGGACAACTTCGCCCTTCTTTACAGCCTGTCCTACAGAAGCCTTAACTGCTACTACCTTACCTGGCATTGGAGCGGTAACCTGAACGGAACCTGCTGCGCCTGCTGGTGCTGCTGCCGGAGCTGGAGCTGCTGCTGGTGCAGGTGCTGCTGGAGCTGCAACTGGAGCTGCTGCTACTGGTGCGCCAGCTGCTGCTGCGCCTTCTTCAACGGTTACTGCATATGCTTTTCCATTTACTGTAATGGTATATGTCTTCATAGTTTGTTTCCTCCTACTTGTTGTATAAGCACACTGGTTTTCTAACCTGAATGTGCAGTGATTATCTTCCCAGACCTACACGGCGGATAGAACGTACTACCAGACCGTTAGATGTAGCGCTGCCTTCATATGCTGCAATAGCAGCAGTCATAACAGCTACTAATTCTGCATCATCAGAAAGATCAGGACCGGTTACTGCCGGTGCTGCTGCTACTGGCTTAACAGCAGGTGCTGCTGCCTTTGGTGTAGGAGCAGGTGCTGCTGCCTTTGGTGTAGGAGCAGGTGCTGCTGCTTTCTTCTTGCTTTCTTCCCATGCATGGATGTATTTGAAGCATGAGATCAGGATACTGATGAAAATTAAAACAAGGAATACAGTGCCGATACCAATAATGGTGTATACAGTAGCTGTCTTTAACAGAGCACCCATAGAAGTATCTTCTACAACGCCTGCGGACATATCTGTAAACTCAGCCTGGATCTGCTGGGTAGCCATATTGATGTTCATCACATATTTCTTGGTTCCCTCTGTAAAGTCAACCGGGATCACAACCGTATAGCTGCCATCTGCCAGAAGAACAACAGAACCTTCATCCATGTTTACATTCTTTAATTCGCCCATATCCTCGCGAACTTCCAGCTGAGCCTCATAAATAGCTGCTGTAGTCGCATCGCCTGTTGACTCTGCCAGAGTTTTCTGAACGATCAGCTGATCCTTTGGTACGCCTAAAGTCTGTGCTGCAGACAGCATAATGGACTGAGCCATTGAATCATCTACAGGAGTTCCGTCCATGCTGATGGTGGAATCAGTCTCTGCTGTATCCTGGTTAGAGGAGCAGCCAGAAAGGCTTACCAGGCAGGCGGACAGAAGAACTGCTGCTGCCATTCTCTTTACAAATCGTCTCATATACATGTCACCTCTCTTTAAACCGTGCCATGCTTCTTGGAAGGACGGTCCTCACTTTTTGTGTACAGCATCTCAAAAGCGGCGATCACTCTCTGACGGGTCTCTTCTGCCTTGATGATGTCATCTACATAACCTCTCTTTGCAGCAGCAACAGCGCCGGACTGCAGAGCGGTATATTCAGCGGTTTTCTCTTTGATCATTGCAACTGCGTCATCTGCAGCTTCGATCTCTTTTGCATACATGATCTTAACAGCTTCTGCCGGATCCATAGTTCCGATCACTGCATTTGGCCAAGCATAAACAACGTCTGCGCCCAGGCTCTTGCTGCCCATGGTAAGACCTGCACTTCCCAGTGCATTCTTAACAACGACAGTTACCTTCGGTACAGTTGCATCAGCGTATGCGTAGGTCAGCTTAGCTGCTAATTTAGCGATCTTTCTTTCGCTGCACATAGTTGCACGGTAGCCGTTTACATTTACTAAAGTCAGAACAGGAATGCTGAATGCATCACAGAAATTGATGAAATCAGTTGCCTTCTCACAGCCTTTTCCGCAAAGAGCTGCCTCTAAGGTCTGTACCTTCTCACCGTTTTCGTAAACTTCGCTGCGGTTAGCTACACATCCTACTGTGCTTCCGTTTAAGCGGATAAATCCGGTTACCATAGAAGCGCCGTAGTTCTTCTTAACTTCCATAAAGAAGTTATTGTCAGAGATCATCTGTAAAGCTGCAGCAGTATCTCCGGTGTATCCTTCGATACCAGCACACATACGGTTTAAATCGTCTGTGCAGTCAACTTCAGACAGATCTTCTTCATTGTTAGAAGGCAGGATAGATACCAGTGTACGGATCTGTGATAATACAGATGCTTCATCACCTGTGAAATCAACCAGACCAGACTCTTCTGCCTGGAACTTAGCGGAAGAAGTATCACATTTTGCCTTGTAATTGCCCTCCAGGGCATTTGGGGAGTTAACAAACAGTTTTGCAGAAGTATCTTCCATGAAGGTGAAATCTGCCATACCTGCAGATACAGCCATACCGCCGCCGCAGGTACCGAAAATTGCCATAATCTGAGGAATTACTCCAGATGCCATTGTCTGGCTTAAATACAGCTTTCCAAAACCATCCAGTGCGTCAGTTGCTTCCTGAAGACGCAGTCCTGCACAGTCTACCAGACCAATAACAGGTGCTCCCATCTTCATTGCCATAGAGTAGATGTTGCAGATCTTCTTTGCATGCATCTCACCCATGGAACCGCCCAGTACAGCAGCATCCTGGCTGTATACATATACCAGGCATCCGCCGATGGTACCGTAGCCGGTAACTACACCGTCAGCCGGTGTTTCCTGCTCAGTCATATTAAAGTCAGTATTTCTAGCCGCAATATAGGCTCCGACTTCAACAAAACTGTTCTCATCAAGCAGGGCTGCAATACGGCTGCTTGCTGAAGTTTGTGCTGAATTACTCATTTTCCAGTCCTCCATCATTCTTAAGTTTACAGTATTTAGCGGAAAGCACATAAAAATAGCGCTTTCTTATAAAATACAGAAATATTGCCGTTTATATTATAGTGATATTTTTGTCAAATGGCAAGTGTTTCCTTTTATTAAAAATGGTTTATTAACAAATTTTAAGGCAAAAAATGCCACCGCTCCTGCCGCGAGTCGTTTTCACTACGCCGCAGGAGAGATGGCAGGTTTTTATTGCGCACTCATTACATTACTTGATAAAGCTTACATGCTTGCAGATCTCTTCGTAAACCTTTTCCTTGCGCTCATTGAATGCAACCTTATTTTCCTCAAACAGGTTTCTTCCCTCTGTATCAATGGATACGATCAGTGGTCCGAATTCCTTAACACGGCAGTTCCATAAGGTCTCAGGCATTCCCAGGTCACGCCACTCTGCACGGACGATCTCTTCTACTTCAGTTGCTGCTACTACTGCGTTTCCGGCAGGGAATACACAGTGGATGGCTTTAAAGTTCTTGCATGCGTACTCGGTGTTTGGTCCCATACCGCCTTTTCCTACGATCACTTTTACGCCGGTCTGCTCTACGAATTCCTTCTCAAACTTTTCCATACGCATACTGGTAGTCGGTCCTACGGAAACCATTTCAAACTTGTCATCTCCTAAAGGACGGATGATAGGGCCTGCGTGGAAAATGGCATTGTTTCTTACATCTACAGGCAGTGGTCTGTGTTCTTCTACCAGACGGCGGTGAGCTACGTCACGGCAGGTTGTTAAGTTACCATTTAAGTAAATAATGTCACCGATATGGATATCTTTTAAATCTTCGTCACTGATTGGTGTTGTTAAAATTTTCTTTCCATCTTTGATCTCTAACATTATAAAGTCACCCCCGAATGAGTTGTAATTGTATAGTTAAGGTCCTTATCGAAAATAATGTGGCCGCGGCGATGGGACCAGCATCCTACGTTTACTGCTACGCCAATGGTAGATGGATGTCTTGCCGTATTTTCAATATGTACGCCCATAACAGAGTACTTTCCGCCCATACCCTGCGGTCCAAGGCCGATCTCGTTAATTCCGTCTTCCAGAAGTTTTTCCATACTTGCAGCTCTCTCATTTTCATTGTGGCTTCCTAAAGGACGCATGAGGGCTTTCTTGGAAAGAAGAGCTGCTGTCTCTACGGAAGTTGCAACACCAACACCAACTAACAGTGGAGGACATGCATTTAAACCATAGGAGGTCATAACATCCAGTACGAAACGGGTAACACCTTCGTATCCTGCGCCTGGCATTAATACCATAGCTTTTCCAGGAAGGGTGCAGCCGCCGCCTGCCATGTATGCGTAGATCTCACATTTGTCGCTGTTTGGAACAATATCCCAGAATACAGTAGGAGTTCCCTTGCCAACGTTCTTGCCTGTGTTGTACTCATCAAAAGTCTCTACACTGTTGTGGCGAAGAGGCGCGTCTACTGTTGCTCTTACAACAGCCTCTTTTAACAGTACTTCCAGATCATCGATCAGCGGGAATTTGGTTCCGCACTTTACCCAGAACTGAAGGACACCTGTATCCTGACAGGAAGGACGGTTTAATTTTACTGCCAGATCCTGATTGCGCTTCATGGTCTGATAAATTACTTTTGATAATGGGCTGTCTTCCTTTTCTGCCAGTTCATCTAACTTGGCAATAATGTCATCTGGCAGTTTCTTACCGATATGGGCAACAAAGTGCGCCATATAATTGGTAAGCTGCTCTACCTGTTCTGTTCTGCTCATGTTTAAGCCTCCTTATAATATGTTTTGAATTGTCTTAATAATATGTAATGTTTGTTTTATTGCTTTTATTTCATGTTCCCATAAAACAACTTATGGGAAGAATGGAAATGCAATCGGTAAAATGATCATGCTGACTATGGTCGCAATCACGATAAGCGGCAGTCCTGACTTTGTATAGTCTAAGAAAGTGTAACCGCCTGCTCCAAGTACCATGGTGTTTGCCGGCATTCCGATGGGTGTTGCGTAAGCACAGGAGCCACCGATAACGCAGGCCATAAGTACGGCTCTTGGATCTGCTCCCATTCCCTGTGCAATGGAAACACAGATGGGAACTAAAAGTGCTGTAGTTGCTGTATTTGACATAAAGTTTGTCATAATACAGCAAAGCATAAATACTGCAAAAGTTAAAACATAAGGTGAAGGATTTTCACCTAACAGGTGCATTACCTTCTCTGCTACCATCTCACCGGCACCTGTTTTTTCAAGGGCTGCTGCCAGTGAAAGGGTTCCACCGAATAAGAAAATGGTCTTTAAATCAATGGAATTTAATGCCTGTTTCTCAGAGATAACACCGGTAATGATCAGTGCCAGAGCTCCCATACATCCGGAAACATACAGCTTGATGCCGATCTTCTTTTCAAAGATCATAGCCAGTAAGGTAAGCAACAGGATCACCAGTGAAAGCTTCTGCTTCCAGGCCGGTACATTGCTGTAATCAGCTGTGGTATCAAACGCCCCGTCATCTTTTGGCTGCCTGTCCGGTAAAAGCTTCATACCAAGTGTGGTATAAAAAAGTGTTCCACAGATCAGGATCGGAAGTCCTACAATGGCATATTCAAAAAATCCAAAGCCAAGTCCGATCTCTGATAAAGCACTCTGGGCGATCATATTGCCCGGCGCTCCGATCAGTGAAAGGTTGCCGCCCATAGCTGCCGCAAATACCAAAGGCATCAGCAGTCTGGAACGGGAGTAACCGGATTTTGCTGCAATACCGATCACAACCGGGATCAGTACTGCTGCTGTACCAGTGTTTGAAAGAACGCCGCTCATCACACCTACGATGATCATAACTGCTGCGATCAGCATCCTTTCGGATTTGGCAAATTTTGTAACAATACCGCCGATCTTGTTGGCCATACCCGTTTCAAAAAATGCACCGCCTACAATAAACATTGCCACAAAGAGAATTACGTTGCTGTCAATAAAACCGGCAAATGCCGTCTTCGCATTCAGAACCCCAGTAACAACCAGACCTACACAAACGATCATGGATGTTACCCCCAGCGGGATCTTCTCCATTACAAACATTACAATTGCAAACAAGAGAAACAGGATGGTTATAGTTGATGGACTCATAAACTCCCCCTTCGGTTTTATATAACTGTATAAACCTTATTCATTTTTTAAGGTACTTTGTAACCGGTGTCCCGCCTGCCAGTCAGAACACTTATGTTTTGCAGCTGCTGTCCTGGACCATTATTTTTATTTTATATCTTATATTTGATATTTTATATTTAATAATGTATCCATTTCATGTTTTTATAATAGAACAGAACGCTGTAATTGTCAATAGTAATTTACCAATTCAGCGTTCTGCATATTCTTTTTGATATTTTATTGTGCATATATAACAAATCCCCGCTGCCAGCGGGGAAGTCATATCTTTTTACTAGTATCTTGTCAGTACATCATTCATGCTTCGGATAATATGAAATACCATCTTCTCCCCCGCCTGCTTCGGGTCCCCGCTTTCAAGGGCTGCCAGGATCTGTCGGTGCTCTTCCTGGGAATTTCTGGCGTATTCTTCTTCTGTGGACTTTAAGCCCATAGAAAGACCGTTCCACATTTCAGACAGCATTGTTTTTAACTTTTCATTTCCTGCTGCTGTCCAGATCTCATAGTGGAAGGACTGGTTATAGTTAGAATAACTGCTGGAATCTTTTTTCTCCAGTGCCTCATCTGCCATTTCCAGGCAGTTTCTTATAGCAGAAAGATCTGCTTTTCTCTGACAGCAGAGCACACAGGCCGCACTTTCAAGCGCCGCTCTTATTTCATAGTGCTCTCTTATGGTTGTTTCATTTAAACCAAGGACAGTTGCGCCCTTGTTCTGTTTTAAGTCAATGAGGCCATCTCTTGCCAGTATCTGAAATGCCTCACGCACCGGTGTAACGGATACACCTAACTGCTGGGCAGTTGCTTCCAGTGTAATAACTTCTCCTTCACCGATCTGCTTTGAGATAATGGCTTTTCGCAGTGCAGAAGCCACCCGTTCCCTTGCAGGCAGCAATTTAATTGGTTTTAATGTAACCATAACTCTTTAATCCCTCCCATTATGGATAGCAGCCAGTTTCACTGCCATTTTTTCAAAATATTCCTCTAACTGTCCGGCTCCTTCTTCTGTTTTTCCAGCCTTCCAGTTTTCTATACTCTTACTTAATAAGATCTCTTCCTCTGTTTTCTCCCGGACATTTCCCCAGACACCTTCCGGGTTCCGTCTGGATATAACAAAATAAAGGTAGATCTCCGTTATCGTCTCCAGATTTTTTCTGGAAAGACTGTAAGGGTAGTTGCGCCAGATCTCCCTGTGAAAATTCAATTCCCTATCAGGAAGACTGCTTCGTTCTTCTTCCTCTAAATTCTGTAAAAATTCAAGTTCTAATCTACAGCCTGTTTTTAAAATATGGCGGAAGTAGTCTTCTGTGAGAGATGCCACCCGCACATGATTATTAGGCAGACGATCGATCAATCCCTGATACTCCAACAAGATCAGAGCTTCTCTTACCGGCATCCGGGATACTCCCAGACTTTCTGCCAGCTCATTCTGTGTCATCTCACTGCCGTCAGGTATATTTCCCGCCAATATCTCATCCCGCAGAAGTTCTACAATACTGCCCTGCTTTTTCTTATTTCCAATATATTCCATTTAGTCTGTCCTCACTTTTCAAGTCTCCAAGATCCAGATCCACCAAAACCATATTCTGGCATAAACTGCTACTGTAATCTCTTCTTAAAATATCCTTCCGCACAGTAGATCGCACCGCATGGATTGTGTGCCAGCACACGGTCCTTTGCCACCAGTGTAGTCACCATTTGTTTGGAATATTTGTAAAACATAGAGTCATGTCCTACGCAAAGTCCCAGCGCAATGTTAAACTCTGTTTCCTGGGAATTTAAAAATTCGGCCTGGGCAATTGGGTTGCACATTGGTTCAAATGCATCTGCATTGACCTTCTTTTCTTTCGGAATTCCTACCGACTCCTTTGGAAAACCACCGGTCTTACAGATCACAGATACCACATCAAAGCCCTGGGCTGTAAAAAGATCTGCCACAACACGCGCCTCTTTTCGCAGTCCCCTGCAAAATGCCAGTCCTATTTTTTTATAACCCATTTTTTTACAAAATTCCACTGTTTCTTTTAATCTCGGCCATTGGCAATAGCCTTCCCCTTCGATCTCAGAACAACTTACATAAAATTCGTGATTTTCCTCTAAGGCATATTTCTCATAAGCCCCATCCATTTTTTCTTTTTCCCGCATAGGACAGTTTTTTGGCATTTTCTCTCTTACAGCCGGATCCTGCGATCCACATGCTAATACATTACATTTTGCACAAGTATACATAGTTTCTCCCCTGACTTTTATTTTTTTCTGATACCGGATTGTTCCGCGCTTTGCGCTCCCACAATCACATTTAATATTGTATCCATTTTTTGCATAAAAGTAAAGAGCAGACATAACCGTTGATCCGGTTTGTCTGCTCTATTGCTTTTATTTTTATTTAAAATGCAAAAAACTTATCATGAACTGCCTGAACAGCCCGGTCTGCATCCTTCTTATCTACCAGTACAGAGATCTTGATCTCACTGGTAGAGATCATATTGATGTTAATGTGGGCATCATACAGTGCCTCAAACAGCTTTGCTGCAACACCCGGATTGTTGATCATACCGGAACCCACTACGGAAACCTTGGCAATATCTGCGTTTGTCTCCAGTCTTGCAAAACGCAGTTCAGCCTTGTGGGACTCTAACAGCTCTGCTGCCTTCTTAAGATCTCCTTCTGCTACTGTGAAGCAGATATCCTTTCCTTCTTCATGGCCAATGCCCTGAAGGATAATATCTACATTAATGTGGTTCTGTGCCAGTAAAGAGAATACCTTGAAAGAAGTTCCTACTTCATTTGGCACTCCTACCAGTGCGATCCTTGCAATATCTTTATCTTTTGCTACGCTGCTGACTGCTGTCTTTTCCATGCGTTTTGCTACCCCTTTCACTTTTGTACCTGGATGACCGGTAAAGCTGGATAATACTTCCAGTTTTACATTATATTTCTTTGCCAGTTCTACAGAACGGTTGTGAAGCACCTGTGCTCCCAAAGTTGCCAGTTCCAGCATCTCATTATAAGTAACTTCATCCAGCTTTCTTGCGCCCTTTACATGTCTTGGGTCTGCTGTGTATACACCATCTACATCTGTATAGATCTGGCACAGGTCTGCTTCCAGTGCTGCTGCCAGTGCAACTGCAGAAGTATCAGAACCGCCTCTTCCCAGTGTAGTGATGTTCTGGTTTCTGTCTACTCCCTGGAAACCGGTAACGATCACAATCCGCTTCTGGTCCAGCTCTGCCTCCAGACGCTCTGTATCGATCTTTTTGATCCTTGCATTCTTTGCTGCCGTATCTGTAAGTATCCCTGCCTGCCAGCCGGTAAGAGAAACCACCGGATACCCCAATGCTTCAATAGCCATGGCACAAAGTGCAACGGAGATCTGTTCTCCTGTGGATAACAGCATATCCATCTCCCGGTTGGAACCTTCCGGATTAATTTCTTTTGCTTTTTCAATCAGATCATCTGTAGTGTCACCCTGAGCAGAAAGCACAACCACTACCTGATTTCCTGCTTTGTACGTATCAGTGATGATCCTTGCTACGTTACGAAGACGCTCTGTATCTGCTACAGAGGTACCGCCAAATTTCTGTACAATCAACCCCATTTTCATTTTCCTTCCTGTATCTATTTCTGCTTAAATCAGCTTCATTTTTCTAAAAAGTCAGTTCTTATTTTAGCCTTTTTTTGTCCGCTTGTCCAGTACATATAACAATATTTGTCTTTATACAAAACACTGCAGAAGTAATTTTTCTCCTGCAGTGTTTTGATCAACCTTTATTTACTTTTCCAGATTTTTCCATTTAAAGTTAGGTACAACATCGGACCACTTGTTGATACCGATCAGGGATTTTGCAAACTCACTTGCCTCTAAAGTAGAGTTCTTTTTGTCAATATCCCTGAATACCTGCCAGATCTTTCTCCTCTTTGTAGCTTCGATCAGATTTGGCTTGCTCATATCGCACTCCCACAGGCCTAATTTCAGTCCATCTTTTGCCTCTGAAGGAGCATCTACCTGACGGCTTAAGGTATAAGCATCAATATATGGGTTGCTGTCTACCAGATAATAGGAATAAGCAAAGGCTGCTGCCTGAAGCTCCGGAACATCTCCCCTGGTCGGACTGTAAGCTGTAAAACCCTGTTCTGTAAGGATAATGTGGCGCACATGACCGGACGGTGTCTTTAATGCCTCCTGGCAGAAATAATCAGTCAGCACATTTAAGTTGGCAAAGTTGATGACCGGTGAATTAAAGTCATTTTTAACCAGTCCTGTTGCCTGGGCGTCATCCCAAAATACAGGATCGATCAGCGGACATGGATATGGATGATAAGCCAGTCCCCATTCCATCTGTCCCTGGTTATTGGCAATGGAGTTAAAACTGTCAATGATCTCTTTTCCGCCGTATTTTAACTGGCCATCCATTTCATTCATCCAGTTATAACTAAGGGAAAGATATACTCTGTCATTTGCATTGGTACTCTTAATTGCTGTGTAGCATACACGGAATGCCTTTTCGTAGGTCTTCACATAATTGGTCAGATCCATAGGCCCCATGTAGTTCCACTGCTGGTTTTCGATCTCATTTCCAATGATCCAGTTTGAAACTTTTCCGTAATTGGCATTCTTGCCGCTGTAATGATCTGCCAGGAATGCGGAAATTGCCTTTAACTGCTCAAAACCAGCCTCATTGGTGGCATTAAACATGTAATAATATGCACTGGAGGTTTTCTGTACCCCTGGAATAAACAGATTGGAGGTCGTATCGCTCCAGTCATTTAAGAGGATGGCATTTACAACCATTCCTTTTCCGGAATAAGCGCTGATGACCTTATCATAATCTTCTACAATGCCTTTGTTAAAATGATAAGTCTTGCCCTCATACTGGAAATCAATACCGGATCCCATTAATCTGGAAACTGCGATATTGGTGGTCACATACTTTACACCCAGGTCAAAGGCATCATCCAACATGTTCAGCTCAATGTTTAAGCCCTTTTTTGTCAAAGGTTCCTTAAAAGCTTCTGTATTCTTTGCCACGATCTCAGGATTGGTAATATAATGAGGTTCGCTGACTGCCTTGTAAGTACCGTCTTCCTTTACTGCCAGCACAAATTTGCTGTAAAGACAGTCGGAACCATCTCCTTTGTTAAAAGGAACGGTAACGGTAGTGGCGCCGGATGCATTTGCCGAAGTAAGATAGTCGCTGCGGCTTCCCAGATCATCCTGGTAGGTAGGCTGCTCGAACACATACACCTTGCCATCGGTTCCTTCTGTACTGCCACTGCTGTTTAAAGCGATCTCAACGTTCTGTTTATCATCGGTTATCTTACAGGATGTGATCTGTCCGGAAACTTCTGCGGCCAGGGCATTAAATGCACTGGTCCCCAGGGCAAGAACACCCGTTCCAAGAAACAGAGCCGCTGCACAAAGGAAACCTGCAGCTCCTGATCTTTTATAGTTTTTCATTCTTTCTGCCTCCCATATTCTGTCAGATTTTTTACAACCTACATCATACATAATCTAACTTATATTTTCAATTACGTTTTTATTACATTATCTTAATTTAAAAGGTTACTGTTCAGTCATAGGCTGGTTTTGCTCTTGACATTTTTTTCTCTCCGTTTATAATATTTTTAGACCTTTTGTATCTGCTTTCGGGCTGAGACGGTGTGAGGGGGAGCGCCCTGACACTGCGTACAAAAGAGAAGCGATGGGACTCCGTGTTTCGGATTGAGAGGATGCTAGTGAGCATCGACCGCCAATTACAGCTGTAAAACGGCGCCATCGCTATGTCTATTTTTTAACAGAGATTTGCCAAACGCGCCGTGTGGGTGCGTTTTTTTATTGCCATTTTCATAAGGCCTTTATTAAAAAACACCCCATTCCACATACAGCCAGAATGAGGAGAGGTAAACGATATGAAAAATTCAAAAACACATGTAACGAAACTTGTCTTTCTTGCCATGATGGTAGCTCTGGGAGTCGTGATATCCCCGATCCTTCGTGTAGAGGGAATGTGTCCTATGGCCCATTTTATTAATGTAACCTGTGCGGTTATGCTTGGTCCCTGGTATGCTTTCGTGTGCGCTCTGGCTATTGGCATCATCCGTATGGTATGTATGGGTATCCCGCCTCTGGCTCTGACCGGTGCAGTATTTGGCGCTTTTCTTTCCGGTATGCTCTACCGCCTTTCCAAAGGCAAACTGGTATGTGCGTTCATCGGTGAAGTCATTGGAACCGGCATCATCGGCGCTATTGTTTCTTATCCTGTTATGACACTGATCTGGGGACGTACAGGTCTTACCTGGTTCTTCTATGTGCCATCCTTTATTGCAGGTACACTGATCGGAGGCAGCCTTGCTTTCATTTTCTTAAAGCATTTACAGAAAGCCCATATGTTATCCACATTCCAGACTGCTTTAGGCTCTCAGGTCTACACTAATACAGATACGGTTGTGAATGACTCTCTGGGAATTGCATTTTTAGGCTTTATCGGTTATCTTGCTTCCACAGTTGCCGTAAAACAGTTCGTTGCTGAACCTGGACCGGTTGCAGGAAGCATCAAATATATTGTTCTCCTTGCCTTTGTTGCAATGGCAGTGGTATACTGGAATACAAACAAGAAACATGCCTGATGTGCATACATGTGCAAAAAATATCCATTGCAAAATAAACGCTGTAACAGGCCTGCATGGTTCTGCTGCAGCGTTTTTATTATAAGGAGATCATCTCATGGACAATCGGAATGGTAATATAAATAAAGCTCAGCTCCTTTCCTGCTTAAAACAGGTTCGTGACCAACTTCATGACCAGGCACCGCTGATCCACTGCATCACACATCCCATTGTGGTCAACGACTGTGCCAACGCAGTTCTGGCCCTTGGAGGACGCCCTATTATGGCAGAACATCCTGCAGAAGTGGCGGACATTTCTGCCAGCGCAGCTGCCCTTACCGTCAGCCTTGGAAATATTACAGATGCAAGGGCTGAGTCCATGCTTCTGGCAGGAAAAGCCATCAAAAGAATGAAAGATGCTGAAAATGCAAAAAGAGCCTCTGTGATCGACCTGGTAGGGATCACATGCAGCCCTTTCCGCATGGAACTTGCAAAACGTTTTATTAAAGAATGTAAGCCAGCTGTGATCAAAGGCAATGGCTCTGAGATACGTGCAATCGCAGGCGCTGCCTTTCATGGCACTGGCGTAGATGTAAGTGCAGCTGACGCTGTAACTGCCAAAGATCCGGATACCGTACATTCTATGGCCCATATTGCCAGAAAGCTGGCAGAAGAGACAGGCGCTGTGATCCTTGTTACCGGTGAAGTAGATATCATTGCTTCCCCAAATAAAGATACCACATACGGCATCTACAATGGTTCTCCCAATATGGCAAAAGTCACCGGCACCGGCTGCATGCTCACCTGCATCACAGGTACTTATCTGGCTGTGACAGATGCTCTCACTGCCTGCATCCTCGCTGCGATCACATTAGACTGTGCCGGTGAATGTGCCAATGCTGCAAAAGGTCTTGGTACTTATCATATAGAACTGATCAACCAGCTGTCCGTCATGACCGAAGATCAGATCACACAGTTATCCAATATACAGCGATTACTATAAATCAGGCAGCTCTTAATTTCGTTGCAAAAACAACGTTTTATTTTTCCTTCAACTGCATAAATCCAGACATCATACAACCACCTGCTGCCCCGGTCCCAAGGATCTGGGGCATTTTTTCTGCTGTGATCCCGCCGATGGCATATACCGGAATATCCACTTCTTTACATACATTTTCAAGAAATTCCAGACCTCTTCCCGGAAGTCCTTTCTTGCAGTCTGTCTCAAAGATATTTCCTGCAAATACATAGTCTGCACCTAAACGTCCTGCTTCTTTCGCATCTTCTACAGAATGGATCGAAGTACCAAGAAGTGTAAGTCCTTCCGGCCGTCCTATAGTTTTAAGCATTTCCAAAGGCAGATGCAGCTTATCATATCCCAAATGATGTACCACCTCTGGAAAACGGTGCAAAATAAGGGTAGTTCCCGCCTTCTCACACAGCTTAATAACCACCTTTGCCAGTTCTTCGTACTTTTCTTCTGTCAGATCCTTTTCCCGCAGTACCATGGCTTTTGGATGAAGAGAGGCAACATAGGTAAGCTGCTTTAAATATGCCCCATCTGTATCATTTTCCAACACCAGATGCCGGTTGGTCACTGCTATCATCTTTTCATACATATTTTCGTACATACGATCCCTTCCACCTTTCCCATTATCCCCAATCATTCATATATTTTTCCCATCCGAAGGTAGGAAACAAACTACACCAGCGCATCTTCCATATGCAGCATGCAAAAAAGCTCCCGGAAGTAATTCCGGGAGCCGAATCGTTTGAGCATAATGTCCATTCAGACATGTTGTATTACTTATATATAAAATCTGTAAAATTATTCGATGATAGATACAACTCTACCAGAACCTACAGTACGTCCGCCTTCACGGATAGCGAAACGAAGTCCCTGCTCCATAGCTACTGGATGGATCAGTTCAACAGTCATTTCTACGTTATCGCCAGGCATACACATTTCAGTACCAGCTGGTAACTCGCAAACGCCAGTTACGTCAGTTGTTCTGAAGTAGAACTGTGGACGATAGTTGTTGAAGAAAGGTGTATGACGGCCGCCCTCGTCCTTGGTCAGAACGTAAACCTGAGCGGTAAATTTGTGATGGCAATGTACAGAACCTGGCTTGCACAGACACTGTCCACGCTCGATCTCAGTTCTCTGAACACCACGCAGCAGAGCACCGATGTTATCACCAGCCTCAGCGCTGTCAAGGAGCTTACGGAACATTTCGATACCGGTTACAACAGTCTTACGGGTATCTTCATGAATACCAACGATCTCAACTTCGTCGTTCAGGTTCAGAGTACCACGCTCTACTCTACCAGTAGCAACAGTACCACGACCAGTAATGGTGAATACGTCCTCTACAGGCATCAGGAAAGGCTTATCTGTTTCACGAACAGGATCTGGAATCCAGGTATCAACTGCATCCATCAGTTCCATGATCTTATCGCCCCATGGTCCCATTGGATCTTCCAGAGCCTTCAGAGCGGAACCCTGGATGATAGGAGTATCATCGCCTGGGAACTCGTACTCGTTCAGCAGTTCACGGATTTCCATGTCTACTAATTCAAGTAACTCAGGATCGTCTACCATATCGCACTTGTTCATGAATACTACGATGTAAGGTACACCTACCTGACGGGACAGAAGGATGTGCTCTCTAGTCTGAGCCATAACACCATCAGTTGCAGCTACAACCAGGATAGCGCCGTCCATCTGAGCAGCACCAGTGATCATGTTCTTAACGTAGTCAGCATGTCCTGGGCAGTCAACGTGTGCATAGTGTCTCTTCTCGGTCTGATACTCAACGTGTGCAGTAGAGATGGTGATACCACGCTCTCTCTCTTCTGGAGCCTTATCGATGTTCTCGAAGTCTACCTTTGCGTTTCCAGCAACTCTTTCTGCCAGAACCTTGGTAATAGCAGCGGTCAGAGTAGTTTTACCATGGTCAACGTGTCCAATGGTACCAATGTTACAATGGGTTTTAGTTCTTTCAAACTTAGCTTTAGCCATTTTATAACGTCCTCCTTAATTTGCGCCCCTGTATATGTGTGGGGCTAATATAGTTAATGTCAGGCTATCAATCATTATATGATATTTCACCTTGATTTACAAGCCTTTTTTAGATTTTATCATTTCTTATGATCAGCAAGAACTTTCTCCTGAACGTTCTTTGGAACCTGCTCATATTTCTCGAAGAACATAGAGTAGTTACCACGACCCTGAGTTCTGGAACGCAGGTCTGTGGAGTAACCGAACATCTCAGACAGCGGAACATATGCCTTAACCATCTTACCACCGCCGATGTCTTCCATACCTTCGATACGGCCACGACGGGAGTTGATATCACCGATTACATCACCCATGTATTCTTCTGGCATGGTAACTTCAACCTTCATGATAGGCTCAAGAAGAACTGGGTTACCCTTTGCCATAGCATCCTTGAATGCCATAGATCCGGCAATGTGGAATGCCATTTCAGAAGAGTCGACTTCATGGTAAGAACCATCGTATACATCAGCGCTTACACCCAGAACTGGGAATCCGCCAAGTACACCGGTCTTGGAAGCCTCTTCAATACCTTCGCCAACTGCTGGGATATATTCCTTAGGAATAGCACCACCAACAACGGAAGAAGTGAACTTGAAGGTTTCTTCTGCGTTTGGATCCATTGGTGTGAAGTGAACTTTACAATGTCCGTACTGTCCACGACCACCGGACTGCTTAGCATACTTGCTGTCTACATCAACAGCCTTAGTAAATGTTTCCTTATAAGCAACCTGAGGAGCACCTACGTTAGCCTCTACGTTGAATTCACGCAGCAGACGGTCTACGATGATGTCCAGATGCAGCTCACCCATACCGGAGATAATGGTCTGACCAGTCTCTTCGTCGGTACGAACACGGAAAGTAGGATCTTCTTCTGCCAGCTTTACAAGAGCGTCGCCCATCTTATCCTGGCTTGCTTTTGTCTTAGGCTCGATAGCGATATCGATAACTGGCTCTGGGAATTCCATAGACTCCAGGATTACTGGATGCTGTTCATCACAGATGGTATCACCAGTTGTGGTATTCTTGAAACCAACGGCTGCAGCAATATCACCGGAGTATACACGATCAAGTTCGTGTCTCTTGTTTGCATGCATCTGAAGGATACGTCCTACACGCTCCTTCTTATCCTTTGTAGCATTCAGTACATAAGAACCGGATGCTAAGGAACCGGAATAAACACGGAAGTAAGCTAACTTACCAACGAATGGGTCAGTCATGATCTTGAATGCAAGAGCGGAGAACGGCTCATCATCAGATGAATGTCTCTCAACTTCGTTGCCGTCAAGGTCAACACCCTTGATAGCCGGGATATCTGTAGGAGCCGGCATATACTCAAGGATTGCATCCAGAAGTTTCTGAACACCTTTGTTTCTGTAAGCGGAACCGCAGCAAACCGGTACTGCTGTACACTCACATGTAGCTTTTCTGAGGACAGCTTTCAGCTTGTCTACAGAAGGCTCATCTCCCTCAAGATACTCCATCATGAGGTCATCATCCAGCTCGCAGATCTTCTCGATCAGCTCTGTATGATAAAGTTCTGCATCTTCCTGCATATCCTCCGGGATATCAGTAATGGAGATGTCATCACCCTTCTCATCATTGTAGATGTATGCTTTCATCTCGAAAAGATCGATGATTCCTTTGAAGTCATCCTCTTTTCCGATCGGAAGCTGAAGGCAGATAGCGTTTTTACCAAGACGAGTCTTGATCTGCTCTACTGCACCGTAGAAGTTTGCAC
>ERZ772858.1832-NODE-1832-length-18742-cov-3.625087_pt1 | contig 18742 bp, 16 predicted proteins | sample MGYA00512136_ERZ772858 | MGnify/ENA primary metagenome ERZ772858 (study PRJEB29015, sample SAMEA2737726) | human gut metagenome | biome: human gut; feature: human-associated habitat; material: faeces | place: China | collected 2012 ...
GCTTTTTTAGAAAACACGCGGAAAACGTGTCGACAAAAGGTATCATAACACCAGAAGTAATAAAATTCAACATTAAAATGAACAAAAATGAACGAAAGATAACTTACTGTGGACAAAATGAAAAGAATGCGGTACAATAAAGCCACTTGAAATAAGGAGAAGGACAAGGAGGAAACAAAAACAATGGAAGCATATCAGAATGCGGCCCTTTCCCCGGAAGAGCGCGCAAAAGACCTGCTCGGAAAAATGACGCTGCAGGAAAAAGTAGGACAGTTAAATCAGCGTCTGTACGGATTCCGGATTTACGAGAGACAGGGTGAGGAGTTTACACTGACAGAGGAATTTAAAGAGGAAGTAGAGCGCATGGGAGGGCTTGGCGTCCTGTACGGCCTGTACCGTGCCGATCCGTGGGCAGATAAAGATGAGAAGACCGGCATTGTGCTGGAACTTTCCGCAAAAGCCTATAATATAGTACAGAAATATGTGATCGATCATTCCCGCCTCGGCATCCCGATGATGATGAGCACCGAGTGCCCGCACGGCCATCAGGCGCTCGGCGGCGGTCTGCTTCCGGTCAACCTGGCAGCAGGCGCAACATTCGACCCGGAACTTCTTTCCGAAGGCTACAAGGCATGCGGAAAACAGTTAAAGAGCGGTCATGTGGATCTGGCGCTGATGTCGGCGCTCGATATGGCGCGCGACCCGAGATGGGGAAGAAGTGAGGAGTGCTACTCTGAAGACCCGTGCCTTGCCGCATCCATGGCAAAAGCGGCAGTCACCGGTATGCAGTCCACCGGTGTCGGCAGTGTGGCAAAACACTTCTGCGCACAGGGCGAGACAACCGGAGGTGTGAACGCGAGTGCTGCAAGAATCGGCGAGCGGGAGCTGCGGGAAATCCATTTTCCATCGGCAAAAGCGTGCTGTGAAGCAGGCGTGGAAGGCATCATGGCGGCATACAACGAGATCGACGGCGTGTACTGCCACAGAAACGCATGGCTGCTCCGCGATGTTCTGCGCGGTGAAATGGGCTTTGACGGCATTGTGATGGCAGATGGTTTGGCTGTAGATTTCCTTAAGAATACCGAGGGTGATACTCTGCATGCAGGCGTTGCAGCGAGAAAAGCCGGTGTGGATGTGAGCCTCTGGGATGAAGCGTTCAGCCGTCTCGGCGAGGCCGTAGAGCAGGGACTTCTCGATGAGAGCGAGATCGACGAGTCTGTTCTCAAAGTTCTGAAGCTGAAATTTGAAAAGGGTCTGTTTGAACATCCTTATATGGAAGAAAACATGCTCACCCCGGAAGAAGCCGGGATCCCGGAAGTATCTCTTTCCCTGGCACGGGAGTCCGCTGTTCTTCTGAAAAACGAGGAGAGTGTGCTGCCGCTTGCTAAGAAGTACAAAAAAGTAGCTGTGATCGGCTATCACGCAGCAGACCGTTATTGCATGCTCGGCGACTACACCCCGCCGGTTCCGGAAAGCGAGTGCGTCACCGTCCTTCAGGGCATGAAACAGGAAGCACCGGAGGGCGTGGAAGTTTCCTATGCAATGGGAAGTGAATTTTCAGAGGCTGACGAGGACGAGAAAGCAAAAGCACTGGCACTTGCAGCAAAGAGCGATGTGATCGTAGCTGTTGTCGGCGGTTCTTCTTCCCGTTTCGGCGGAGCTGTGTTCGATGCAAACGGTGCAGCATCCAAGGGAACCGGCAGCCGTTCGATGGACTGCGGCGAGGGAATGGACACCGCAAAGGTTCACATCCCGGCAGCACAGGAAGAACTGGTTGCAGAGCTTGCCCGCCTTGGCAAGCCGATGGTAACCGTTGTGATCGCAGGAAGAGCATACTGCATCGAGGATATCGAAAATGCTTCGAATGCCCTTCTGTATGCGTTTTATCCGGGTCCGATGGGCGGCAAGGCCGTTGCAGAGATGCTCTACGGAACCACGAATCCGTCCGGCCGTCTCCCGGTATCCATGCCGCGCCACGCCGGTCAGATTCCGGTGTGCTACAATTACCGTACCTCCGTCGTTCCGGCATACTGCGATATGACGAGCCAGCCGCTGCATACGTTCGGTGAGGGAAAATCCTACACGACGTTTGCGTGCAGCGATGTTTCCGTGAACAAAGAAGAAAACGGTGCTGCCGTTTCGTTTACCGTAGAGAACACCGGTGCCATGGCAGGAACCTCCGTTCCGTGTCTGTATGTGCGGAAACGTTCCGGCGGTGTGGTAGCGAGAATCAAAGAGCTGAAAGCTTTTACCAGAATTTCTCTTGCAAGCCGCGGATGGAACACCAGCACCAGCATCGCTGTCACGCAGAAAACATTCAGAGCTGTCCCCAGATAAAAGATATGCCGGATACTCCAGAGATACTTATGGATAAATCCCTGTCCAAACAGTACCAGCCACAATCCGACAACCACCAGTACCAGTTTATAAGTGATCGTAACGATCATCAGCACCAGCGTCGAAACCGGTATTGGTATCTTTTCTTTTTTCATATAATAAATCTGTGCCGGCTGTCCTCCAGATGCCGAAGGTGTGATACAGCTGAAGAAGAATCCAACCGATGAAAACAGAAAACATGTCCATTTTTTCAGCCGGATTTTCAGTGTCCGCATCATATAATAGATAATGATCGATTCTCCCCAGATAAAAACCACAACACAGATCACTCCCGGAATCAGCCATAATACATTGATCTGCCCCAGGATCTTCGCAATCTCACCAATATCTTCCCCATGAAATACGCCATACATTGTACCAGTAAATACCACCAGCAAAAATATGACATTGAAGATCGTCTTCTTTTTATTTTCCATCTCTCCTCATTCCTATCCGGTTTCCAAGTTTATTTGCTATTTTTTCTGTCAGACGCCGATAAATCTGCCATCCATTTGTCCGTCTGCTGATCTGCCAGGTTACTTCTGCAAGAAGAATTCCTGCTGCTGCATCCTGCCATACATGCTGCCTAAGCGCCAGTGTCGATATCACGACCAGTATCGTCATCAGGACAGAAAAAGCTTTATACCAGTTGGAAATCTTCCGGTTCTTCCTGACCGCAATACAGCTGAACCAGCTTGCCATGCAGTGAATGGACGGAAACAGGTTGATTGGCTTATCAACCGTATACAGAAACCGTACTGCCTGCGTCCAGATATCCGTCCCTGTCAGAACCGGCCTCGTATTCGTGGTCGGATAAAAAATAAAGCACAGCATACATACCAGCCGCGCATAAAAATCCGCAGTAAAAAACTGGTATTTCACCTTCTCCTCCCGCATCGATGCCATGAAATAGTTCACTACCCAGAAAAGATAACACCCAAAATAAATAATAATAAACTGTGGCATAAAAGGAATCACTTCATCCGCCGGACCAGAAAGATTATGAGTCTTGATTCCCGTCCGTAATAGCGGCACTCCCCAATATACCACAGCATTCATACAAAATGTAATAATAAGTGGAATTATAGTTTTTATTTTCTTCATACAATCTATACTATACATAAATAAAAAAATAGCAATAGTCTTTCGCAATTCTTAAAGAAAAAAGTTCTGTCTCTTAAGAAAACAGAACTTTTTTCTTTTATATTTCTTTATTTTTACAGAACCTTTGACAGGAATTCCTTTAAACGCTCATCCTTAGGATTTGCAAAGAACTCTTCCGGAGTTCCCTGCTCTTTTACTCTTCCTTCATCCACAAACATGACACGGTCAGCAACCTCTCTTGCAAATCCCATTTCATGTGTAACAACAACCATGGTCATGCCTTCCTGGGCAAGCTGTTTCATCAGCTCCAGAACCTCTCCAACCATCTCCGGGTCCAGTGCGGATGTCGGCTCGTCAAAGAGCATTACATCCGGGTTCATGGCAAGGGAACGCACGATCGCGATCCGCTGCTTCTGTCCACCGGAAAGCTGTGACGGATAAGAATCTGCCTTCTCTTCCAGTCCAACCCTCTTAAGAAGTACTCTTGCTTCTTTTTCTGCCTCTGCTTTATCCTTTTTCAGGAGCTTAATCGGAGCCAGTGTGATATTTTCAAGAATCGTCTTATGTGGGAAAAGATTAAAGTGCTGGAACACCATTCCCATCTTCTGACGATGTTTGTCGATATCTACCTTTGCATCTGTAATATCCACACCTTCAAAATAAATATGACCTCCGGTCGGTACCTCCAGAAGGTTCAGGGAACGGAGGAATGTAGATTTTCCGGATCCTGACGGTCCGATGATTACCACAACTTCTCCTTTGTGGATCTCTTCTGTAATTCCATTCAGTGCATGAAAATCGCCAAATGCTTTCTGCAGATTTTCTACACGGATCAATACATCTCCATTAGTGGTCACTGTTCCTTAGCCTCCTTTCCAGCATACTTACCAGTTTACTGAAGATCATAACCATAACCAGGTAAATGATCGCAACTGCCATCAGCGGCATAAGCGCATCGTAGGTTCTGCTTCGGATGATATCTCCGCCCTTTGTCAGATCCTGAAGGGCAATATATCCGGCAACAGAAGTCTCTTTTAAGAGAACGATAAATTCGTTTCCAAGTGCCGGAAGGACATTTTTAAACGCCTGCGGCATGATAATATAGATCATTGTCTGACGATAATTAAATCCAAGGCTTCGTCCTGCCTCAAACTGTCCGTTATCAACTGCCATAATACCGGAACGGAAAATCTCAGCAACATAAGCACTGGAGTTCATACCAAATGCCAGAATCGCTACGATCGTCTTACTGACATCCACACTTGCAAAAATTACAAAGTAAATGATAAGCAGCTGTACAACAACCGGTGTACCACGGATGACCGTGATGTAAATCTGGCAGATCAGATTCAGGAGCTTCAGCTTGCCGGTCTTATCGTATGTGGAACGGACAATTGCCAGAAGGAATCCGAGAACTACACCGATCAGGACAGCACAAAAGGTTACAATTAATGTAACCTTAAGTCCGTCTGCAATGTAGTGCCATCTGTCATCTTTTATAAAATTCATTATAAATCTTGCTTTAAAATCACTCATAAGACACCACCAGTCTGTACCCGATTAGTCTGTAATATATTTTGCAACGATTTTATCAAATGTTCCATCTTCTTTTAACTCTTTGATCGCATCATTGACTTTCTTAACCAGATCATCATTACCTTTTTTGATTGCCAGTGCATAATCTTCTTCTACATAAGAAGTCTCCAGGATCTTCAGACCTTCATTTTCTTCTACGAATGTCTTAGCCGGCTGGTTATCAATGATCACTGCATCGATCTTGCCCTGCTGCAGAGCCTGTACAGCTTCCATACCTTTGTTGAAACGCTCTACATTATCATCACCGAAATCATCTGTAGAATAAATATCCCCTGTTGTTCCCTGCTGAACACCAATCTTCTTTCCTTTCAGATCATCCGGTTCTGTAATATCACTGTCATCTGTTACAATGATAACCTGAACTCCTGTGTAATAGCTGTCAGAGAAATCAACCTGTGTAGCACGGTCTTCTGTTACAGTCATACCTGCTGCTCCGATATCTGCTTTTCCGCTCTGAACAGCCGGGATAATAGAGTCAAATGCCATATCTTCGATCTTCAGATCCATTCCAAGCTTGTCAGCGATTGCTGCTGCGAATTCTGCATCGATTCCGACAACTTCATCTCCGTCATAGTATTCAAATGGTGGGAATTCTGCGTTTGTAGCCATAACAAGCTTTTCTTTCTTGTCTGATTTTGCAGAGTCACTCTTTGATGAATCACTCTTTGATCCACATGCTGCAAAACTGAACACACATGCACATGCAAGTACAACACTGATTACTTTTTTCATTTTCATAATACCAACCTCCAAATTTTATCCATTTCCCCTATTCTATCATGTTATAAAGAAAAAACAAAGTGGGTTTTTATACATTTTTTTGCATAAATTCCCACTTTTTTTCGTGATTATTCTCTTTTAGCCGAAAATCAGGAAATAAAGAAGTACCAGAACTCCAAGTACAATACGGTAATAGCCGAATGCCTTAAAGTCATGCTTCTTGATATATCCCATCAAAAACTTGATCGCAAATACGGATACGAAAAACGCTACCAGGCATCCCACAAGCAAAATGACCACTTCGATCGCGGTATAATGAAATCCGAATTTGATAACCTTTAAGATACTTGCTCCGAACATAACCGGGATTGCAAGGTAGAAGGTAAATTCTGTTGCCACATAGCGGGAAGTTCCGATGAGCAGTGCTCCAAGGATGGTTGCTCCTGAACGTGAAGTACCCGGGATCAGTGCCAGGACCTGGAAACCTCCGATGATCAGTGCCATCTGATAGGTAAGCTCTGTCAGCTTTGTAACCTGCGGTCTGGTGTGTTCATTCTTTTTCTCGATCAGAATGAAGAAGATACCATAAATGATCAGCATCAGTGCAACAACTACATAATTGTAAAGATACTTGTCAAGGATATCATCAAATAACAGCCCGATCACAGCTGCCGGCAGACAAGCCACAACGATTTTGCACCACAGGTTGATTGTATTTCTCTTCTGCTTCGCTGATTTTCTCTTTGAAAACGGATTCAGCTTATTGAAATACAGAACAACGACCGCCATAATTGCACCGAGCTGGATCACAACACGGAACATACTGTTGAATTCATGACTTGTACTCATATGTAAGAACTGCTCTACCAGGATCATATGCCCTGTACTACTGATTGGAAGCCATTCTGTGATACCTTCCACGATACCCAGAATGACAGCAATTAAAACATCTAACATTTTGACCTCTTTCTATCCCCTCTCGGGATTCAATACAAATTTTTCAATGGCAGCCGCCACGCCATCCTCCTCATTGGACAATGTGATATAATCTGCCACCTCTTTTACTTCATCTGCTCCGTTTGCCATCGCAACACCAAATCCGACTTCTTTTAACATCATCAGGTCATTGTTGCCATCCCCGCATGCCATGATCTCTTCTCGTTCAATTCCAAGAAGCCTGCCAAGCTGAATCAGTCCCATTCCTTTGTTAACTCCCGGTGCATTGATCTCCAGATTCGTTCTCATCGAATCACTGATGCTTAAATTCCCAAGCTCCATGATCCGCTGCTTTGCTTCCAGCCGTTCGTCCTGATTCTTAAAAAGTGCATGGATCTTATCCATCTCATGCCCATTCATCTCTTCCATCTTCTCCCAGAGACTCGTAATGCCTTTGCGGGTGGTTCGGATATAATCTGCCATCGCAGGATTCCGCAGATACTCTCCGACTTTCAAAAGTTCATCTGCCTGTACGAAACCTCTTCCATCAAAATAGATCTCCTTGAACGTATCATAATCTCCAAAAATCTTAAGGATCGCCGCGCCCATCTCATAAGAGAGCATATTGGCATAAAGTACTTTGTCTTCCTGTAAATCCAGGATCCTTCCGCCGTTCGATGTCAGTGCGTACCGCATCCCCGGGAAATTCCGGAGCACTTCCGGGATCCCTGTCACCGGACGCCCTGTTGCAACCAGTACTGTTACCCCCTGGTCGATCGCACGTGTAAGTATTTCTCTTGTATGACTGGTCAGTTCTTTCTTATCATTCAGTAAAGTACCATCCAGATCAAGCCCTATCATTTTTATCTTTTTCATGAATAATTCCCTCATTTATGGTAAAGCTAAAAATACATTTCAAATCTTAGTATAGCACGATTTCCCGTGCATGTATAACAAAATTTGCGGATTCAGGCATTTTGTAGTATACTGATAAAGGCTCAATTTTGAAGAAAGGAAGAATTATGAAGAAAAGGTTAAAAGCATTTTCAAGGACAACCATCGCACTCCTTACCGCTGCCCTGGTCTGTTCCCCGTTTACAAAAGCTTACGCCGATGACACTGTAGACTCTCTCGAAAAGCAGACAAACGGTCTTCAGAACCAGCTCGACTCTCTGAATCAGGACCTCACAAGTCTCAGCGCTGAGATCACAGATCTTGCATCAAAAATTGAGGATACGGATGCTTCCGTACAGAAAGCAGAACTGGATCTTGCCGCCGCAAAACTGGACGAGCAGTTACAGTATGATGCTATGAAGAAAAGAATCAAATATATGTACGAAACAGGAAATACGTCACTCTTGCAGATCATCTTTTCTTCTGAAAGCATGGGAGATTTCTTAAACAAAGCAGAATTTGTCAAGAACATTACAGAATACGACAGAAATATGCTGGATGAATTACAGAAGGTTCACGAGCTTGTCGCTAAAAAGGACTCTGATCTGAAAGCAGAGCAGGCTTCTCTGGCAGAGATGAAAACAAATCTCGACCAACAGGAACAGGAACTGAATGATAAGATTTCCTCTACTTCCGGTGAACTTCAGGCTTCATCCGAAGCACTGGCAAAAGCAAAAGAAGCACAGGCAGCCGCTGCTGCCGCACTTAAGAAAAAACAGGAAGAAGAAGCTGCTGAGCAACAACGACAGGCAGAAGCTGCACAGACTGCTTCCAATAATACTTCAAGCAGCTCCGGGAACACGGATTCCGGTAGTTCCGGCGGCAATACGACGATTACAGTTCCGGATACTCCTGCCGAGACCACAGATCTGGTTCTCTTTGCTGCAATTCTGCAGTGTGAAGCTGGCGGTTACAATTATGACGGTATTCTTGCCGTTGCTACAGTCATCATGAACCGTGTAGCGAGTCCGCTGTATCCGAATACGATCAGCGGTGTCGTCTACCAGAGCGGTCAGTTTGCTCCAACCTGGGACGGAAGCTTAAGCCGCGTCTTGCAACGCGGACCTGTATCCTTATGCTATCAGGTCGCTCAGGAAGCACTCGGCGGAGCACGGCTTGCATCTGTAAGCGGATGTTACCAGTTCCGAAGCGCAAGTACCGGAATGTCCGGGATCAACGTTGGGGGAAATGTATTTTTCTAAATCCTATCCCAGTGGATGTGCGTTCGATTCATTCACAGGACAGAATACAAAAAACGGTATTTACTCATCTTCACGAGTAAATACCGTTTTTTATTTTCTACGCATTATAGTTTGCAAGAAACTGTGCTATCAATTCCACACAACCTTCCACATCTTTTTCATCTGCTACCTCTGCAGGCATGTGCATATAACGAAGCGGGATTGATACCAATACCATCGGTACGCCCTGATTTGAAAAATGAATCTTATCTCCATCCGTATAACTAAGCCTGCTTGCAGCTTCTCTCTGAACTGGAATTCCTACTTTTTTTGCACATTCTTCCATTTTGGCATTTAAAGTTTTTACCACGATCGGACTGTTGCAAAGAACCGGTCCACCCCCCAGAAGAACCGTTCCCATCTCAGCCGGATTCATTCCACTGCAGTCGCTTGTGTAAGTCACATCCACAACAATCGCAAGTGTCGGATTAATCCGTGTACTTGTCCAGAAAGCTCCGGTTTTCGTTGTCTCCTCTCCAGTTGTAGAAGCTCCATAGACACCAACTTTACATCCAAGCTCTTTCGCTCTCTTGATTGCTTCCATAATGATATAAACACCAAGTCTGTCATCCAATGCTCTGGCTGTAAATTTACCATTTGTCATCTTACGAATATGTGTATCCGGAACAATCGGATCTCCCAGACTTACATTCTTTAAAGCATCTTCTCTATCTTTCGCCCCAATATCGATCAGAAAATGCTTTGTTCCCAGATTTTCTTCTTTGAACAAATCACGATATGCTTCGACAACACCGTAAACCTCTCCGTTTTTTGTCTTGATACGCACCTGACGTCCCGGATAAGTTGCCGGAACAATTCCGCCTCTGTCAATCACCTGCAGTCTTCCATCTTCCCGGATGTTCGAAATCATAAGTCCGATTTCATCTGCATGTGCCGAAAGCATGATACGTACATCGTTTTCCGGATTCAGAATACATGTCAGATTTTGCATCTCATCACGGCGAATCTCATCTGTATATTCTTTCATTTCTTCTGTTACAATATCCTGCACCTGCTCCTCATAACCCGATACCGAAATACTGTTAAGAAGGTTATTTAAAAATTTTTCATTCATTCTAGTCATCTTCTTTCTTACTTAGCCGTAACTTTCAGAAGATCTGCAAATGCAGACAGATTATAGGTTCCAAGTCCGCTTGCAACTGCATCCCCGATAGCAGCACAATCCATTCCCCCTGCGATTGCTGCCTGCAGTCCTGCTTTTGCGTCTTCTACAACCAAACACTTATCAACCTGTTCGTCTACATACTCTGCTGCTTTCACAAATACTTCCGGATCCGGCTTTGATTTTGAAATATTATTTCCGTCTGAAATTGCATCGAAATACTCTCCAAGTCCCAACTGCCCGAGAATAAATCTTGCGTTTTTACTAGATGATCCAATCGCCAGTTTATGTCCATTCGCACGAAGATCATCCAATGTTTCCTTTACTTCTGCAGACAGATCTGCAGGACTCATATTTTTCAGAAGTTCTTTATAGATATCATTTTTCTTTGTTGTCCAGCATTCTTTCTCTTCTTCGCTCATTTCTCCTTCATAGCGTTCCAGAATAATTTCAAAACTTTCCATACGGCTCACCCCTCTGAGTCGGTTATTGATTTCTTCATCAAAATAGATTCCCAGTTCATCTGCAACTGCTTTCCATGCTTGATAATGATATTTATCTGTATGACAGATTACCCCATCCAAATCAAAAATTACTGCATTGTATTTCTTCATCTTTTGCTTCTCCTTCTGTTTCAGACAAGTTAGAAATGATGACAGCGGCTAGGATGATCGCACATCCGATCACCATGCGAAGTGTAATCACTTCATGCAGAATGATGATAGAAAAAATCGTTCCAAATACAGATTCCATTGAAAGTACAATCGCTGCTTTTGTCTCATCTACATACTTCTGGCATGCGGTCTGGAGCAGATAACATACAGTCGTACTGATTACTCCCAGATACAAAACACTTAACCATCCCTGTGTTGTAACCTGAAAATCGTTCTCTCCAAAAATCACAAGACTGACTGCCGATAATACAAATGCTGTGATCATCTGCACCATGTTCAGTACAGATGCCGGATATTTTTTCACAAATTCTCCGGTAAAAAAGATTTGGAACGCAAATCCTACCGCACAGAGAAGTGTAAGACCATCTCCCAGACTCAGTGTAAGATTTCCATTCAAAGAAAGCAGTGCTACTCCAATAACGGACATGATTGCTCCAATGATTCCTTTCATGCCTACTTTCTTCTTCAAAATTATAAATGCAATGAACGGCACTATAACTACATTCAGTGCTGTAAGGAATGCATTTTTGGAAGGTGTTGTATATTGCAGACCGATAATCTGAAGTGCAAATCCTGCAAAAAGTGCAATTCCCATCAGAATACCTGCTTTTATTGCACCTGCACGCTTCTCAAGTTTCCCTTCTTTTTTATGCTGTCCCATGCTGATCATCCCCATCAGCACAGATGCCAACAAAAATCTTACCATCATAATCTGGAAAGGCTTCATGCTTCCCAGTGCCATATCACTTGCGACAAAGCCGCCTCCCCATATGACCGTAACCAGTATAAGTCCTCCGATTGCCAGCCATTTTTTCATCATATATCCTCCCGTCTCTTTTTTAGATTGTTGTTACTTTTCCATTTATTTCAGCTTCTACAGGTTCTCCTGCAAGACGAATGACCTTTGCCTGATTACTTCCATCTGCCGTAATTTCAAGCCATGCCCCTCTATAATGCAGACGGAATGTTAATCCCTGCCATTCCTTTGGCATATTCGGATGAACTTTCAACATACCATCTTCTCTTTGCGCTACACCTGCAAACCCAAATACAATTGTCTGCCATACTCCACCAGTATTTGCCGCATGGATTCCTTCTCTTGTATTTCCCTGCATATTCAACAGGTCAATAAAGGCTGCGCGGCGAAGATACCGATATGCTTTTGAATCATCCCCTACTTTAAGCCCCATAACAGAGAAAATACTCGGACTCAATGAAGAACCATGAAGTGTACGCTTTTCGTAATAAGCGTAGTTTTCTTTAATCGTTTCTTCATCAAATTCATTTCCCATAAGGTGTAACAGCATAACAACATCTGCCTGCTTATTGATCTGTGTCTCTCTTGCTCTTTTTGTCTTAAGTGCATCCGGACGTACTGGCCAGTCATTCTCATCATATTTTTCGATTGTTACATTATCAAGCTCGAAATATCCTTCAAACTGTTCCAGAAGTCTTGTGCCTTCTTTTCTTGGCAGATACATCTTTTCCTGCACTTCTTTCCAGTGTGCAGTTTCCGCCTCTGTAAGTCCTGTCTTTTCAATCAGGATATCATACGCTTCCTGATTCTCTTTCTTGATTGATGCAAGCAGTGAAAGAACATATCCGAGATTCCATCTCGCCAGATAATTGGTATAGAGGTTATTATTAACCGGTTCATGCCATTCATCCGGTCCCGTTACCTGATTGATTTCATAACGATCCTGCTCTTTGTTGTACTCACAACGGCTTGCCCAAAATCTTGCTGTCTCTGTCAGAATCTCCGCTCCTTTGCTGTAAAGGAAATCCATATCCTGCGTGATCTTAACATAATTATAGATTCCATAAGCAACTGCTGCTGTTACATGATGCTCATATACCGCAACATAACATCTATAACAGGTTCCATCCGGCTCAATGGTCCAGTCCGGACACTGCTCTGTACCATCATCTGCTGACTCCCACGGATACTGTGCTCCTTTATATCCATTCTTATGTGCATTTGCACGCGCTGCATCCAGAAGATGGTATCTGTAATTTTCCAGATTCTGTGCAGTCTTCGGAAATACCCATGAGAAAAACGGAAGCATAAAAAGTTCGGTATCCCAGAAAGCATGTCCACCATATTCTTCTCCTGTTAAAAGCTTTGCCCCAACATTCACATGGTCATCATGTTCGTTTCCCGTACTCATCAGATGGAAGATGTTAAAACGGACTGCACGGTTCAATTCATCATCCCCTGTAATCTGAATATCTGCATTTTCCCACATCTTCTTATAAACATCTTCATGCGCTTTCAGTTCCTGATCAAATCCCGTTTCAACAAATCCTTCAATTTCTTTTTCGATTGTTGTATGAAGAGCATAAGCCGGGCATTCTCTTTCTGTATACATCGAAACATATTTTACGATTTCTACTTCTTTTCCTTCTTCTACATGGATATCACCAAATTCCACACTCTGCTCACCAAATCTGCTTATCATTCTGTTTCCAAGAATCTGTTTTCCATCTGCATAAGCTTCGATACGGCATCCACAACCTACATGCAGATGATTTTCTCTGGTTGCAACTTCCACATAACATCCATCTGCTGCCAGCTTTTCATTCGCTGTCATATAAGTATGTTTTACCTTAAAGCGTGGTGCATCATAAAAATTAATGATCGTACCATCAATAATACTTTCTACTTCAATAATTCCACTGTAGTTGAGCGGTGTCACATAAAGCCGGATTCCCATCCTGTGTACATTGTTTCTGCTCACAAACCGGATTCCTTCGATCAAAGTCTCTCTTCCTTTTGAGTCCTTCAGACGAACTCTCTTTCCAAGAAAAGCTCCTTTCATATCAAGCACTCTTGAAAATTCCAAAATTTCACAGTCTTCAATTCCAATCAATTCTTTTTCTACATAAAGTCTGATTCCAAGCCAGTTCGGAAGTGTGGAAAGTTCACGCATAAATGTCTCTGACTTGTCAAACACTCCATTGATATAAAGATATGGAAGTGTAATCTTTGTTCCTTCCTCATGACTTCCCCGGATTCCGAGGTAGCCATTGGAAAGTGCAAACAAACTCTCATATTTGAGATTCTCTTTTGCCTCATACTGATCCTGCCAGATGAGCCATTCATCGCTATGTAATCTGTTTCTCAGATTTCCTGAAAACATTTCTCTGCTCATATATGATTGTCTCCTTTATTCTTAATCGATATACTGTTTTCTTGCTTTCCGGATTTCGGTTCCGCATTCTGCTGCCTGCACAGTAAATGCCATTGCAAAATCCTGAAGTTTTACTTTATTTTCTTCCAACTGTTCTTCTCCACAGCTGTTGCTTCCAAGTCCTGACTGGCGATAATCCAGATGGATAATCACATCATCCGCTTTTTCAATTTCAAATGGATGCTGTGCTTTTTCCAGACTTTCATCGGTATAATTAGCAAGGTTCAGACCAAGCTTCTCCTCCATCTTGCATAACAGACCATCTTTTCCATCTCCAATACGGAACCATTTCACCTGTTCATGATGTCCGTTTTCCTGTGGGAATACATAATCTGTCATCATTCCGTCAACTGTATTTTCGTAAATTCCCATAATAGATGCAGCCTTACTGTCTACATAACTCTCACCAGGTCCCATACCATACCACATCGTCTTCTGAAAGTTTTTATTTCCTTTCATAATGACTCCGATACGTGGTAAGAACGCTGGTTCCAGTTTTCCTCTCTGAACAGCTTTTCCCTGAATTTCCACCTTCATCTGTCCACAAGAATAAACCGTATAAGTGTAATCACATTCAAATCCCCAGGACTGGTTATAGCAACTGAAGAATGTTCCGATCCGGACGATCACCTTATCGTCTTCTTTCAGACAGCTGACATATTCTGTCTCTTCTACCGGTTTCTGAATAAAATATTTATTCATCCAGTCCTCTTTCTTGTACATGTCGTTATCGATTGTTGCACGGTATACATTCATTCTCGGTCCTTCAGTCAGATACTCTTTTCCATCTTTTCCAAAAGAAATCAATTTTCCAAATACAGTACTGAATTTTGCTGTCACACGGCTGTTTTCTACAGTAAGCCCCCCCTGTTCTTCTGTTACCTGAAGCTTATCAGCTGTTTCTCTTACCGAAAATCCATCTTTTCGGATCTGCATCGGAATCTGGACTTTCTTGATTTCATACCCTGCTGGTGCATAGTTTCTTTCTTCTTTCTGACATACAGTCAGATTCAGATAATAGTCTGTATTTTCCTGTAATTCAAATGCTGTAATTGGTAGGGCAATGATCTTGCCTTCATGCGGAGCAACCGAAAGTCCTTCAACGGTTCCGTCCTGTATCGTCTGATCTTCCGCTTTTACTTCCCAATAAAGTGTTGTCGTATCCAGATTCAGGAAATCATAATAATTCCGGATCTGAAGCTTGTTCATACTTCCTTCAACAGCTGTAATTTCTACTGGTGCAATGATCTGTTTGTATTCTTCCATTCCCGGAGACGGTGTTCTGTCCGGCATCAAAATCCCATCGATGCAGAAGTTACCGTTTGTTGGAAAATCTCCATAATTTCAACCATATTTATAATATTTCTTATCCTTTTCTTCAGTGTAAATTCCATGATCATACCACTCCCAGAGAAATCCACCCTGAAGACGTTTGTACTTGCGATACATATCCTGGTATGCTTTTAATCCTCCAGGACCATTTCCCATCGCATGTCCATATTCACACATTACGTGTGGCTTATCCCCTTTGATCTGATATTCTGCAATCTCTTTGAGACCTTTCAGTCTGGTATACATCGTAGAATATACATCTGTCACTTCTGCCTCAAAATCTCCCTCGTAATGAACCAGTCTGGTATCATCCAACTCACGGATTGCTTCTGCTGCACTACGGAAATTGCATCCGAATGCGGATTCATTTCCCATAGACCACATAATAATCGATGGATGATTTCTATCTCTCTTTACCATACGGACACTACGATCTACGTAAGCATCTTTCCAGGTCTCATCATCTGTGATCCATGTGTAATTTTCTACCCATTCAAATCCATGGCATTCCAGGTCTGCTTCATTGATCACATAAAGTCCATATTCGTCACACAGATCATAAAAATATTCATTTGCCGGATAATGCGAGCAACGAACAGCATTGATATTGTACTGTTTCATCAGACGAATATCTGATTCCATCTGCTCTCTTGTCACTCTTCTTCCTTCTCTCGGATTATAATCATGATGATTGACTCCGTTCAGAAGGATTACCTGATTATTGACACGGAAGTTCTTATCTTTGATCTCGATTTTGCGGAATCCACATCTGACTGTTACTTCCTGATTTTCTGTCATTACTGTAAATTCATATAACTCAGGTGTCTCGGCTGTCCATGTATGAACTTCCGGGATCTCAGCCTCAATACATATATCTTTTCCTTCCGAAACAAGCTCACCTTCAAGAACAGTCTTTCCTTTATAAGAAAGCTTCCAGCCAAGATTTGTACCAGCCTGTTTCATTGTAATTCCAGCTGTAAAAAAACCATTTTTGTAGCTGTCATCCAGTGTTCCATTTACACGAAGATCCAGAACTGCATTCTTTTCCTCATTGATCAGTTCTACATCCCTGTAGATTCCTGATAACCACCACATATCCTGATCTTCCAGATAAGTACCGTCTGACCACTTGTATACACGAACGGTAATGTCATTTTCACCTGTTTTTACAAACCCGGTAATGTCAAATTCTGAAGGCAGTCTGCTGACTTTTCCAAATCCAACATGGTTTCCATTTACCCATACATCAAATGCACTGTCAACACCATGGAATTTCAGAACCGTGTCTTTTTCCATCCACTGTTCATCTAATACAACTGTCTTTTTATAAATTCCAGTTGGATTTTCATCTGGTACATGCGGTGGGTTTACCGGAAATGGATATAACACATCTGTGTAATGCATCTTGTCATACCCTCTAAGCTGCCATACGGACGGAACATCAATCTTATCCCATCCTTCACATGCCCCCGACTGTTCAAATCCTTCCGGCGATAATTCCGGTGCATCAACATATTTAAAAGCCCATTCTCCATTTAAACTGATTTTCTTTTGCGAATCTTTATAAAAAGCCGTTCGTGCTTCTCTTCTCCCAATTCCGGTAATCCGATGGTCTTCCCATCTTTTTACTTTTTTTCTTGCCATAATTTTCTCCTCTCAAGTGGTATCCCATATAAGACAGCAACAGCGGTCAGACAGATACAGTCTGCCTGACCGCTCCATACGCCTGTCTATTTGATAGAACCACTGGTTCCTTCAACAATATATTTCTGCGCGATAATGAAAATAATGATCGGCGGAATAATCATAATAATCGTAATACAGAGCATCGGAATAATCTGTGTACTGTGAACTCCTTTAAATGAAGCAAGTCCAAGTGCCAATGTATATTTGCTTCTGTCCTGTAAGAAAATGAGTGGTCCAAGATAGTCATTCCATACAGTCAGCATATTAAGTACACCGACAAGAATCAATGAAGGTTTCATGATCGGCATGAAAATCTTCCAGTAAATCTGGAACTGATTTGCGCCGTCAATTCGTGCTGCTTCCTCAAAATCCTTCGGGATTCCCATAAGGAACTGTCTCATCAGGAATACATAATAGGCAGATCCGAACCATGCCGGCACGATCAGCGGCTTCAGTGTATTGATCCATCCGAATAAGTTGAATTCCATGTACTGCGGAATCATGGTAACATCCCATGGAATCATCATTGTTGAAAGCAGGATCATAAAGAGGATATTTTTTCCTTTAAAGTTAAATCTTGCAAATCCATAAGCAACCAGTGAACATGAAAGAACCTGTCCGACTGTTGTCAGAACTGTTACAAGGATTGAATTCCAAAGATATGTTCCAAACGGCTGTGATTTCCATGCATTAATAAAGTTCTCAAAATGCCATTCTGCCGGCAGAAGTTTCGGCGGATATGCAATTGCTTCTCCTTCTGTCTTAAATGCAGAAAACAGCATGTAAATAAACGGTGCAAGAAAGTAAATGGCTACCAGTCCGAGTAATATGTAAATTACAATTTTTGATTTTTTAGACATCTTCATTACTTTCTACCCCCTTTTTTCTTTTTTGTTTTCTTTGCTCCGCTGTTTTTAGCTTCTGTCTCATAGAATACCCATGCGGATGATGACTTGAATACCACGGCAGTCAGCAGCAGAATGATGATAAACATTACCCATGCGTTTGCACTGGCATATCCAAGTTTGTGATGTTTGAATGCGTTATTGTATGTATACAGTCCATAGAAGTAGGTAGATTTAAGCGGTCCACCTCCGGTAAGAAGCATAACCAATGTTACCTGTTGGAAAGAACTGATAATTGACGTAATCAGGTTAAATAAAATTGTAGGTGTAATAATCGGAAGCGTAATACTGAAAAATTTTCTTGCAGGACCTGCTCCATCAATAGATGCAGCTTCGTATACATCAACCGGAATATTTTTGATATCTGTGTAGAAGATAAGCATCATCGTTCCAACACCAAACGCACTTGCAATTATAACTGCAAGGAGTGCCCATGCCGGATCAACCAGCCACTTCGGTCCTTTGATTCCCAGAAGAGATAACAGATAATTCAGTACGCCATAATCTCCGTTGAGGATCCATCCCCAGATGATAGAAACCGCTACACCTGAGATAACTGCCGGAATATAGAAAATTGTACGGAATACTTTTACTCCTTTAACCGGCTGTGTGATCAGCATTGCAAGGAACAATGCAATAATCATGTTAAGCGGTACGAAAATTGCCGCATATTTCAAACTGATTATAAGGGATTTCCAGAACTGTTTGTCCTTTGTAAACATATCAATATAGTTTCCAAGTCCCCTGAATGTTGGCGCTGTAGTAAGCGGCCACTCAAAAAAGCTCATGATCAAAGACAGAATCAGGGGACCGATTGTAAATACAAGGAACCCGATAATCCACGGCATAATAAACAAATACGGTGTGGCCGTCTTCAGGAATTTTCTCTGCTTCATTTTTCTTC
>ERZ772858.1835-NODE-1835-length-18724-cov-8.448980_pt1 | contig 18724 bp, 7 predicted proteins | sample MGYA00512136_ERZ772858 | MGnify/ENA primary metagenome ERZ772858 (study PRJEB29015, sample SAMEA2737726) | human gut metagenome | biome: human gut; feature: human-associated habitat; material: faeces | place: China | collected 2012 ...
GGCATCGCCGCAGCGGGGCCTTTTGCGAGAGCCGCAAAACCTGCCAAAAACGTTTGAAATGTATGGAATATTTGGCTAAAAATTTCAATATTTTTGGCTCATATGTTCAATTTTTATGGAAAACGCACAGAAAATTCGTGTACCATTTTACCCAAAAGCCGCAGACAGTCCCGCCGCCGGTTTGGTATAATATACCCGGAACAAAAAGAGCCGTCCCGGACGGCGAAAATGCAACAGGGTGAAAGGAAAAGGATTATGGCCATCAAAATTGGTATCAACGGCTTCGGCCGTATCGGCCGTGTGGTGCTGCGGATTCTGGCGGAGGACCCGGAGCAGTACGAGATCTGCGGCATCAACCTCCGCAAGGCGGACGTGGACTACATGGTGTACCTGCTGAAATATGACTCCGTATTCCGCAACTTCAACGGCACGGTGGAGCACGAGGGCGGCGATCTGGTGGTCAACGGCCATAAGATCAAAGTGTTCAGCCAGTCTGACGCCGCCATGATCCCCTGGCATGAGTGCGGTGCCGAGTACATCATCGAGTCCACCGGCGCCAACAACACCACCGAGAAGGCCTCCCGCCACTTCAAGGGCGGTGCCAAGAAGGTGCTGCTGACGGCCCCTGCCAAGGACGAGGTGACACCCACCTTCGTGTTCGGCGTCAACGACAGCCTGTACCGCCCGGATATGAAGGTAGTCTCCAATGCCAGCTGCACCACCAACTGTCTGGCCCCGCTGGCCAAGGTGGTGCATCAGGAGTTCGGCATCGAGCAGAGCCTCATGTCCACCATCCACGCCTCCACCGCCAAGCAGAAGGCCGTGGATTCCCGTGGCGGCAGTGACTGGCGCACCGGCCGCTCCATCCTCAACAACATCATCCCCACCTCCACCGGTGCCGCCAAGGCCGTGGGCCGGGTCATTCCCTCCCTGAAGGGTAAGATGACCGGCATGGCCTTCCGTGTGCCAACGGCGGACGTGTCCGTGGTGGACCTGACGGCCCGCCTGTCCCGCACCACCACCTATGCCGAGATCTGCTACGCCATCCGCCACGCCTCGGAGACGTACATGAAGGATATCATCGGCTACACCACCGATCAGGTGGTGTCCACCGACCTCATCGGCAATCCCTGCCCCTGCATCTTCGACGAGACCGCCGGCATTATGCTGGATCACGACTTCGTCAAGCTCATCGCCTGGTACGATAACGAGTGGGGTTACAGCAACATGGTGGTTCGTATGCTGCGGCATATGTACGAGCAGGATCAGGCTGCCCAGTAAGCTTCTTTTTCACCCAAACCATACAAAACCGGGAGCGGAGCCGTTTCGGCCCCGCTCCCGGCCTTCTGCGCTCCATCGCCAGGCAAGGCCCCTCAGTCATTTGGCTGAGGGGCCTTACCCTATAAGGGGGGAAAAGAAGGGGATCAGATTCAGAACCGCCGTCTCCGCCGACGGGGCGCCATACCGGTGATGGCTGCGCCGTACATCCTGACGGTCCCGACGCTCTGTCTCACGGGGAAGCTCCCTTCGGTTTGTAACGATTCCGTGAATCCTGCGGCGGGGCGCTTGCTTTCGCCGGGACCGGGTGCTACACTTTATCTATTATGCGGTGCAGTTCCCAAGGAGGAGCGTTCTATGGTCAAATTCAGCGTGAAAAAGCCGCTGACTGTCTTTGTGGCGGTGCTGGCGGTGTTGGTGCTGGGCGTGGTGGCGTATCTGAAAATGACGCCGGACCTGCTGCCCAACATGGATTTCCCCTATGTGGTCATCGTCACCACCGACCCCGGTGCCAGCCCGGAGGCGGTGGAGTCCGCCGTCACCCGCCCCATGGAGCAGTCCATGTCCACGCTGGATCGAATCAAGTCCGTGACCTCTACCTCGCAGGACAGCGTCTCCATGGTGGTGCTGGAGTTTGAGGACGGCGTGAACATGGACACCGTCAGTGTGGATATCCAGCAGAAGATCAACATCCTGCAAGGCTCTTGGGACGACGGCGTCGGCACCCCCTATGTGCTGAAGATCAACCCCTCCATGCTGCCGGTGCAGGTGGCGGCGGTGTCGTACAGCGGCAAGGATGTGACGGAGCTGTCGGATTTTGTGGAAAACACCCTCACGCAGAAGCTGGAGGGCATCTCCGGCGTAGCCAGCGTCACCGTCAGCGGCACGGTGCAGCGGCAGGCCCATATCATCCTCAGTCAGGAGAAGCTGGATGCCCTCACCGCCACGCTGCGGGAGGCCATCGGCAAGACGCTGGACGAGACGGCCAGCCAGCTGGAGGGGACCCGCAGCCAGCTGGAGAGCGCCAAGGGGGCCATCCGCTCGACGGAGGAGTCCGCCGTCCGGGAGGCCGCCATGCAGGCCCTGACCGCCGTGCAGCAATCTCTGAGCACCCTCCGCAGCAGCCAGAGCCGGCTGGAGGCGAACCTGAAGGAGCTGGCGGAGATTCAGGCACTGAAGGTGCAGCTGGATGCCAAAAACGCCGTCTATCAGGCCCGGATGGAGGCCATCCGGCAGGACGATTCCCTGACGGAGGAGGAGAAGGCGGAGCAGCTGGCCGCCATCGAAAACGACCCGGAGTACATCCAGCTGCAGGCGGACCTTGCGGAGCTGGAGCTGCGAATCGCCGCACTGAACACCTCGTGGGAGCAGGCGGCGGAGGACGCCAGACGGTGGCGGGAGACGCTGGAGCAGCTAAAAGAGCAGATCCGCCGGCTGGAGGATGATTCTGAGGTGGCCTCCATTGCCGACGAGGTAACAGCGGGAGTCATCACCATGGCCGACGGCGTCACCCAGCTGCTCTCTGCCAATGTGCAGCTGGACAGCGCCCTGACCCAGCTGGAGCAGGGTCTCCGGACGCTGGAGTCCTCCCGTGCCTCGGCGCTGGAGCAGGCGGACCTCTCCGGGGTTCTGAATATCCAGACCATCACCGCCCTGCTGACGGCTCAGAACTTCTCCATGCCTGCCGGGTATCTGCAGGAGGACGGCGTGAACTACATGGTCTCCGTGGGCGACAGCATCTCCTCCCGTCAGGAGCTGTCGGACATGGTACTCTTTGATCTGGGCTTGGAGGGCGTGGAGCCGGTGAAGCTCTCCGACGTGGCGGAGATCGTGGTGACGGATAACTCCGATGAGATCTACGCCAAGCTCAACGGCGACAACGGCGTCATCGTCTCCTTCAACAAGCAGTCCGCCTACGCCACGGCGGAGGTGTCCGGCAACATTCAGGCCCGCTGCGACACACTGGAGAAAGAGTATGACGGCCTGCACTTCGTGCCGCTGATGGATCAGGGGGACTACATCTATATCATCATTAACTCCATCCTGTCCTCCTTGGGCTGGGGCGCTCTGTTTGCGGTGCTGATCCTGTACCTGTTCCTGAAGGACCTGCGGCCCACCCTCATCACCCTCTGCTCCATCCCCGTCAGTGTGATCTTCGCCGTGGTGCTCATGTACTTCTCCGGCGTCACCATCAATATGATTTCTCTTTCGGGTCTGGCGGTGGCAGTGGGTATGCTGGTGGATAACTCCGTGGTGGTCATCGAGAATATCTACCGGCTGCGCTCCAAGGGAGCCACCGTCATTCAGGCGGCGGTGTCCGGTGCGGCGCAGGTGGTGGGGGCCATCACCGCCTCCACCCTGACCACGGTGTGCGTGTTCCTGCCCATTGTGTTCGTGGAGGGCATCACCAAGCAGCTGTTCACCGATCTGGCCTTGACCATGACGTATTCTCTCCTGGCCAGCCTCATCGTGGCCCTGACACTGGTGCCGGCCATGGCCTCCGGGATGCTGAAAAAGGAAAAGGCCGTGAAGGCCGGCCTGCTGGAGCGGGTCTATCCCGCCTACCGCAGGGCGGTGGGCTGGTCGTTGGGCCATAAGGCCGTGGTACTGCTGCTGGCGGTGGTGCTGCTGGCTGGCTCTGCGTGGGGTGCCGTCAGCCGGGGCTTCGTGTTCATGCCCCAGATCGATATGAATAACGTAAGCCTCACCGTCACCATGCCGGAGGGCATCAGCCGGGAGGAGGCGGTGGCACTGGCGGACGAGGTGGTGCGCCGGGCCGGGACGGTGGAGAATGTGGATGCCGTGGGTGCCATGATGTCCTCCGGCAGCGGCATGGATATGAGCAGCATGATGGGCGGCTCCGGCGGTGCCTATGACGTCACCGCCTACGTCACCATGCCGGAGGGGGCCTCCGGCGCCAAGGCAGGCAAGGCCATCGAGGAGCTGTGCGCCGACCTGCCCTGTCAGGTGACGGCCTCCGGCTCCATGGACAGTATGTCTACCTATCTGGCGGGCAGCGGCGTCTCCCTGAAGGTCTACGGCGATGACATGGAGGACCTCCAGTCCTCCGCCAAGGCGCTGGCGGCGGCCCTGAAAACCGTGGAGGGTACCGGCGAGGTGTCCGACGGTCTGGAGGAGGCCACCACGGCCCTCCACATCTCCGTGGACCGCAACGCCGCCATGGAAAAGGGCGTCACCGTGGCGCAGGTGTATATGGCGGTGGCCTCTGCCCTGACCAACACCTCCACCGCCTCCGGCCTGACGCTGGATGGACTGGAGATGGAGGTTTCCGTCCAGTCCCCAGAGGAGAGCCGCATGACCCGTGAAAAGCTCATGGATCTGGAGATCACCCCGTCCAGTGGTACGAATCTGGACAGTATGAGTAACATAAGTGGTATGAGCGGCAACACCTCCTCCATGGGCGGAATGTCTGCGCTGGCGGGCGGCAGCACGTCCTCCGGCGGCAGCGCCCTGACGGACGCTGCCGGTCAGGAAGTGTCCAGCTTCCGTCTGGGCGACGTGGCCACCATTGAGGAGACCGTCAGCCTCGGCAGCATCCAGCGGGAGCAGCAGCGCCGCTGCGTCACCGTTACGGCGGAGGTAGCCGAGGGCCACAATGTCACCAAGGTCACAGCCGCCGCCCAGACGGCGGTGGCCGGGGTAGACCTGCCGCAGGGCATCACCGCCCGGTTCAGCGGCGAGAACGAGGCCATCATGGATGCCATGGGCCAGCTGCTGCTGATGCTGGGGCTGGGCGTGCTGCTGGTGTATCTGGTGATGGTGGCGCAGTTCCAGTCGCTGCGCTCCCCGCTGATCGTCATGTTCACCATCCCGCTGGCCTTCACCGGCGGCTTTCTGGCCCTGCTGATCTCCGGTATCGAGCTGAGCGTGGTGTCCCTCATCGGCTTTGTGATGCTGGTGGGCGTCATCGTCAACAACGGCATCGTGCTGGTGGACTACATCAACCAGCTGCGCCTGTCGGGGATGGAGCGGCGGGAGGCCGTTGTGGAGGCTGGTGTCACCCGTCTGCGGCCCATTCTCATGACATCCTTGACCACCATTCTGGGCCTTGTGGTCATGGCCTTCGGCGGCGACGCCGGTACGGCTCTGATGCAGCCGGTAGCGCTGGTGTGCATCGGTGGCCTGCTGTACGCCACCCTCATGACGCTGCTGGTGGTGCCGTGTATGTATGACCTCCTCAGCCGCCGGGAGCTGCGGAAGGTGGAGGAGACGGATCTGCAGACGCTGGATATCTGATGAGACGGGGCACTTTTCCGGAAGAATTTTCTCTTATAGAACTCCCTTTTAAGTTAATTGTTGCTACTGCTTGGGTAGCCAATCTTAATGTAGATTTATTCATCAGGGGACATAATGAGAGGCTCTCTCCTTACCAGAGTGAGCCTCTTTTATTGTTCATATGTCTAACGATATTTGCTTGTGTTTTGTTTTTTCTTGATTTAGCCCGGTCTCAATTTTAATCTTACTAGTAGGTATCTCAAGCCCCCAGTTATCCCATCCAATATAATTGTTGCGAGCAAATAGTTCTATTTTCATTTGTTCTGGGAACATTTTAGTTATTCCGTCAATAACTTCCACAGGCTTTACACTATGCTCACTCCTGTGAACTGTAACCATCTGCCTAATATTTCTTGCGCCACGTGGTTGAGGGAACTTTCCCCGCTTGAACGCTAAAACAAACTCTGTTTGACTAAGTGTATACCTACCAGGGTTATGTACCATCTTGTCCCATACAAATGCTACTGTTTTATATTCAAATCCCCATGCTTTCCCGAGTTCAATAGAATTGGCCATTTGTGGGCCAGTAGTCCACATAAACAAAATGCAGTTGTCATCTGAAATAGAAGAAACATCAAGTTTTTTAAGATCCCTAAGTTTTACAGTCGGATATTTGAACTCAGCCGCACTTAGGAAAATCTTTTTTTCAAATCCCTCGTTCGTTTCCTTCATTACGGTCTTGTCATACTGCATTTTCCCGCCATAATCCCATGGCGGATCTGCATAGATAACTTGATATTTTTTATCTGGTAAGTGCGGGTAAATATCTTCAAGAGGATTAATTTTAACCCTTTCTTTTTGTTGGATGCTATACAGTGAATATGCAGTTACTTCCTCTTTTTGCTTAATTATCATACTATTTCTCCATTCGCTCAACCACAGTCTATTATAGTTGATTATAATGTGTAGCCCACAAAAAGTCAATGCATTTGTTACTTATAATCCGTTGCCGTAAATACCACTAATGCATAAAATCATTATTAAACAAAGAGGTGTTTCTATGATTACAAAACAATTCGGTGAACGCATTAGAGAACTTAGAAATGTTAAAGGCTTGAGTCAAGAGAAATTTGCACTATCGATAGATATGGATAGAACTTATTATGCTTCTGTAGAGAGTGGTAAACGAAATGTCTCTATCAATAATATAGCTAAAATTGCTCAAGGTCTTGGTATATCACTTGAAGAACTTTTCAAAGGACTATAGGAGGTTACATATGGCTGGTAATGCATTAAGAAAAAGAGATAATTGGCAAACAGAATCTGGCCCCGGAGGACTTGCGGGTTCCGCAGAAAAAGATTTAATTGCAGCACTTAATGCAAATCTTGATTTATCCACTTATGAGGTCAATGATCATCCAACAGATTTAAAGCATTTATATGAACATGTAGTATTATCGGATAAAACATTATCTGAAATATTCAATCCTAGTGAAGCGGCTATGAAAAATGCTCAGAGCAGAGGTTGGGGTGTATCTCCAGATTTTTCTATCCGAAATAAGAAAACCGGCAAGACTCTTTTTGGCGAAATCAAACGTCAAGATGGTTGGGTCGAAGGAAAAGAACCAAGTGCTGGACGAGGCAACGCACACGAAAGAATGTGTAAACTGTTTACCCCTGGTCTTATAAAGAAATATAGGGAATTAAGCGGCATCACAAGTGAGGATATATTACCATTTTGGGTTGTGCTAGAAGGAGATATTACTCGTGATCCAAAACGTAATCGTGAAATAGCTTTTTGGTTTGATAAGTATGACAAAAATTACTTTATGTGGCGTCCTCAGATGACGGATAAAGAAGTAGTTGAACACTTTGATAAGTATTTGAAGCAATATCTTGATTAAACATAAACCTCGTTATTAGTAACTGTGACCACTTGTGGAATGTGGCTGTCGTAACTCATATAGTGCTATAGTGTGCAAAAACACCCAAACGCATCTGATCGATGTTTGGGTGTTTTTGTGTAGCTATTTTCGCTCTTTAATTACTGACTCAATGATATTGATTTCCTCTGGTGTCAGCCCATATTTTTTGTAGAGTTCAGCATCTGTGAAGATATGCTTGCCCTTGGCCATCTATGGTATTCTGAACAGAAAAAACAGGGAGACGGCCCGGATGGGCCGCCTCTCTGTTTTTTGATCCGCAGATATATGGCAGCGAGGAGGCTGCCGCCATTATGCGGTGCGGTGGCTGTTTCTCCGCCGGAGCACCAGCAGCAGGAGCGCCAGACCGGCGCAGGCTGCCAGCACGATCACCCACAGCGTCAGGGGTGCCTCGTCCCCGGTGGGGGTGGCGGGCAGCTTCTCGGTGACGGTGTCCGCCTGCCGGAGTTCACGGCAGGCCTGTGCATCGGCAAAGTACTTGCCGCAGGCGGCGCAGTACCAGTACTCGATGTTGCCGGGGGCCTCCGTGGTGGCGGCCTTGGCCTCCACATGGCGCAGATCGGCGTGACGATGGGCGTCCACGTCGCCGTAGGCCCCGCCGCAGACCTCACACACGGCCCGGTCCACGCAAGTGGCCGCGCCGCCGGTGCAGCTCTCGGTCTCCAGAGCACCGCAGCCGGAGATGGTACAGGTGCGGGTGTGGGTGTCGTCGCCGTTGGAGCTCCAGTCGCCCCAGGTATGGCCGTCGTTGACGGTGATCTCCAGCCGGGACTCGTTGCCGGCGGGATCGGTGGCCGTCACCAGCTGCGTCCCCTCGGCGGGCTGGAGCACCAGCCGGCCCTCCGTCAGCTCCACGGGAGTGCCGTTTACGGTGACGGTGACGGGGTATGCGTCGGTGATGGTCAGGGTCACTGCGGCGCAGTACACGCCGCCGTTTTCAGCCCCGGTGATGGCGGGGGCTGTGGCGTCCAGCACCATGCCGTCGGAGCGGAGGCAGGTGACGTTGCCCGCCCGGTCGGTGATGCGGGCATAGACCACATACTGGCCGTCCGGAGCCAGCGCCAGCGCCTTTTCATAGGGCAGGAAGGTCTCCTGCTCCAGCGCCGGGATGTCCAGATCCTCGGCGCTCAGCAGATACTCCGTGGCCGCCACGCCGCTGGTCTCGTCGGCAGAGGTGATGACCACAGTCTGCTCCTCCCGATAGAAGAGGTCGAAGGTGATCTTGGACAGGAAGGACTGCCAGGCCGTCCGCTCATCCACCCGGATCTCGCCGGTGGGCTGGGTGCGGTCGATGCGGTACTGCTCCGTTACCTGAAGGGAGATGGCGCCGGTGGCCAGATCCTTCACATAGAAGGTCAGCCGGCCCTCCGCCGTCTCGTCGGCGGCCCGCAGGGTCTGCTGCCACACGCCGTCGGCGGTGTCCGTCAGGGACAGGAGATAGCCCTCCGCCGCCGTCACCACGAAGTCGTGGTTGATCCAGTCGTTGGAGTTGACGGCATACTCGCCGCCGGTGAGAGCGTAGGGGAGGATGGAGGCAGTAATGCCGGTGGGCTGGGTCAGGGCGTAGTTCCCGGCGTCAGCGCCGGTGAGGGAGAACTCGGTGAAACGAATGGCGATGTCCTCTGCCGTCCGGATGGAGGTGAAGGAGGGAGTCCCCTTCACCAGCGCCACATGGTCGCCGGACACGGCATTGCCCAGAGTGGGCTCACCGTCGTACTCCGCCCGATCCGTGCCGTCGTAGAGCTTATCCTGAATGTGCAGGTCCTCCACCGTTACCGGCCGGACGGTGATGTCCGCCGTGGTGCCGGCAGGCTGGGAAGCCAGAGTGTAGTTTTCGGCGGCGTCGCCCTCCAGCGAGAAGCCGGAGAAGGAGACGGTCTTGCCGGTGCCGACGTTCTTGCCGTCGTAGGCGGCAGAGCCGGTGACGATGCGGAGGTCATTGCCGTCGAAGTTGGCGCTGAGGGTGCCGCCCGTCACGATGGTGGCGTCGGTGGTGCCGTCATAGGTCTTGGAGGGCTCCACGGTGACGCCGTCGATGGTGACACGCTTGGCGGTGATGCGGAAGTTCCGCTGGGCGCTGGCGGAGGCGTAATCGTCGTCGGCCGCCGCCGTGACCCGGACGGTGTAGCTGCCCACAGCCTTGGGGGCCTGCGTGGTGAACTCGCCGCCCTGCGCCCGGTATTCCACCGTGAGAGCGCCGGTTCCGAGAGAGGTGATGGCGGGAGTTTCCACCGGCTGGCCGTTGTAGTCACGGCTCACGTCATCCAGAATGGCGACGCTGCCTTCGGCCTTCTGGACGGACAGGGCCACGGAGGTCATGGCCGGTGCCTCGCTGGCCTCGTAGCGGGCGTTGTAGGCCACGTCCAAGGGGGCGTAGGTGACGTACAGGGTGTAGTCCCCGGCGGCCAGCGCCTGCAGCGTGGCGGCAGGCAGGGTCACGGTGCCGTCCTCGGCGGCGGTGAAGCCCGCCAGAGGCGTGCCGTCCGCCAGCTGCACGCCGGTGACGGTGTTGCCGTTGAGGGCGACGTGGAAGGAGACATCCTGTCCGCTGCGCTTAACATAGGTGATCTGCCGGGTATCCGCCTGAGCGTCGGTGTAGACCACCACGCCGTCGGAGTTCAGAACGGTGATGTTCCCGGCCCGGTCCGTGACCCGCAGGTACGCATAGCCCTTCTGGCCGGGCTGGATGGAGAAGCTGCCGCTGCCGTCGGTGAGGGATAGGTCCGTCCAGCTGCCGGTGATGGCGTCCTGACTGGCAAAGACGGTGTCAGACAGCATCCATGCCGCCGTGTCCACGCCGCTGCCCAGGTCGGAGGCCGTTACCGTCACGGTCTGGGTGCTCTTGAAGAACAGGCCGAAGGTGACGGTGTTCAGGAACTGGCGGAAGGGATTCCCGGCGATGGTCAGCTCCGCCTCCGGCGGGGTGATATCCGCCACGCCGGTGACGGTGATGGTCAGGTCGCCCTCCACGCTGGGGATCAGGCACTCGTCGAAGTCCACATCGCCCATGCCGCCGGGGGTCTGGCCGTTGACCAGCAGGGAGTAATCCGGCAGCTTGGAGTAGCCGGGGGCGATATCCACCCGGAACCGGTAATCCTGCCCGTGGCGGACGGTGGTCTCGCCGGTGAAGGTGAAGCCTGTGCCGGTGGGCGGTGTCACGGTATAGGTCCGATACACCGACACCGTGACAGTGGTGCGGTTGCCGGCCACGTCTACGGCCACGATCTCGTGGGAGACGTTGTCGGCAGGGAGGGTGTACAGGCTGCCCTCGGCGGTGGCGGGCTGGCCGTCCACCGTGACGGTGAAGTCATGGGCGTCGGTGACGGTGAAGGTCACGTCGTCGTAATAGGTCTCACCGTCGGTGATGCCGGTGATGACCGGGGCGTCGGCGTCCTCATCTGCCACATGGCCGCAGCCGCACAGCAGCTTCTGGTTCAGCCAGACGTACTGGTGCTGGGCATGGGGAACCACGTCCACGCCACCGACGATGGGGACATAGCCGTTGATGATGCCGCCGTCGGAATAGGCGTAGCCCTCCGCCAGAAGGGCGGCGCAGGGGCTGCCATCGATCTGCGTGATCTCGCCGAAGTGGCCGCCGGTGAGAGCGCCGCCTCCGCCGGACTGGACGTTGACGCTGCCGAAGGTGCCGGCGCTGGCGACCAGCTTGCCGCCATGGTTGATGGTGACATCACCGGTGAAGGTACCGCCGGTGACGGTCACGGTGTCGGAGATGGTGACGGCGCCGAGGAAGCTGCCGCCGGAGACGGAGGAGCCGTCCTGCAGGGCCACGGCACCGTAGAAGGTGCCGCCTTCGATGCGGTTGGACCCGAAGATGCTGGCGGAGCTGGTGTAGCTGCCGCCGGAGAGGGTGACGGCGGCATCCTTGGCCAGCGTCACCTTGCCGCCCAGCATCACGCCCTGCGCCGCCGTCAGCGTGAAGGAACCGCTATTGACGGAGATGGGATCGGTGCTGCTGCGGAGAACCGTGAGGGTGCAGCCACGGTAGGCATCGGTCCGGGCCAACGCCAGAGCCTCCGACAGGGACAGGTAGTAGCCGGTGGAGCCGTTCAGCTCCACGGAGGCGGCTACCTCCGCACGGCACTGGCTGCACCGATTGTCGGCATCCACGCCGGGGTGGTCACAGGTCAGCTCCCGTACTGTCAGAACGTCGGTGCGGACGGAATAGCCCTTGTAGGAGAAGATGCCGTAGTACTGGGCCGGCCCGTCGATGAAGGTGTAGATGGTGAAGGGGTTCTGCCAGGCCACTGCACTGCCGTAGCTCTTGATCCGGTCGGGATCGCCCACCTGATACCACTGGAACTCGATGGTGGGGCTGCTCTCGGGGATGTGGAAGGTGACCTCCGTGACGAAGTCCGGCCGATAGCCGACGGGGGTGGTGGGATAGAGGTCCGTGTCCACAGGGTAACGGGTGATGGTGAAGGGAGGTGTGGTGACGGTGACGTCCTCCAGATAGCGGAGATTTTCCTCCATGACCACGTCACCGGTATTGGCGTAGCTGCCGTCGGCCTTTTGGAAGGTATAGCCCTCCGCCGGGAAGAACAGAGGCGTGCGGGAGGTATCCTCGCCGCTGTAAGCGATGCGGGCGAAGGTGCCGCCGGTGACGGACAGATCAGCGCTGTCGGAGGCCAGATACACCCGGTTGAACTGGCCGCCGGTGATGGCGACATGGCCGCCCAGCACCAAAATGGTGCCGTCCCGCCACAGCTTACCGCCACCCTGACTGTCGCAGATGGTGAGACTGGCGTCGATCATCAGATCGTTGGAGCCGGAGAGGGTCTTGCCGTTGAGATCCAGCGTATAGGTGCCGGTGGGGAGGCCCATGCTGCCCCAGAGGGCATCCCTCAGCAGGGTGATGGCGGAGCCCTCCAGCGCTGCGGCATACTGGGCAGCGTCCTCAAAGACGGCGAAGTAGCGGAGGGTATCATCCTTAGCCACCTTGGCCACCATCTTGGTGCCGCAGATGCGGCAGGTGATGCCGTCGATCTCATCGTGGGGGCAGGAGACCACGGCGACATTTTCCAGCGTGGGCGTGATGTCACTGCGGCGGATCAGCTGGCCGTCCGCCTGCTGATAGGCAGTGCGGAAGGGCAGAGCCGCACGGGGATATGCGGCATCCTCCGACGTAATGCGGGCGAAGGTGCCGCCGAAGAGGGTCACGTTGTAGGCCTGAAGGTCCAGCGTGTTTTCAAAGCAGCCGGCCTCCACCGTCAGGCGGCCGCCCTTTACCGTCAGTGCCTGACCGGTGATCTTGCCGGAGCTGGTGCTGTCACGGATGGTGAGGTCGCCGGAGCTCTGCTCCAGCGTCATGGGAGCCGACAGGGTCAGGGTGTGGCCCTCCAGCGCCAGCACGGCTCTTATGCCGTCCAGAGAGAAGGCATCGGCAGGCAGAGAGACATTGGTCAGCATGACCACCGCCGTGAAACGGGCGCCGTCCTCGTCGGCATCGGCGGAGGTCAGCGCATCCTCCAGATGTGGGAAGAAGGCGTCGTTCCACCGGGCCTCTGCCTGAAGGCCGCAGTGACTGCACAGGCCGGTATCGTCAAAGCCGTGACCGGCGTACCACTGGAAGTGAACGGTGGTGCCGTTGCCGGCCTCGTCGGTGACGGTCAGGGTCTGCTGTCCCTCCTGAGAGCCGGAGACGGCGCTGAGGCGGAGGACATACCAGCCGTCCTCGGCGGCGTAGGTCATCTCCGTGCCGTTGAGGGTGACGCTCTTGAGATGGTCATCCCGGAAGGCGATGCGGAGACCGTCCTGGCAGTAAATTTGGTTCTCGGCCACATCGGAGGAGATCTCCGGGGCGGTGGCGTCCACCGTCAGGTCATCGGTGCTGAGGTAGGTGACATTGCCCGCCCAGTCAGTGATCTTGGCATAGACGATGCTGGTCTGATCGTCCGGCAGGGCCACGGCCTTGCCGGGATAGGGCCGGAACTGATGGGCAAGATCGCCTATCTTGTCGGAGGTATAGCGCTGATCCGTCACCAGATACTCCACCGTCACGGGGTAGAGCTCGGGGTCATAGCCGGCGTGGTCAACGCTGTCATCGGCAGCCTCGATGGTGAACCGGGCGCCGGTGGGGAAGAACAGGCCGAAGGTGACGGTGTTCAGGAAGTCCTGCCACCAGTTGTTTTCATCGATGATGATCTTGCCGGTGGGCGTGCGCAGGTCCTTGAGGGGAGTGCCGTAGGAGACGCCGCACAGGGAGCAAACCGGCAGCGTAAAGTAGCTGTCCGGTATCTGGCCGTCGTGGGGGCAGGCATAGCCGCAGCCGCAGCAGCCCGGCCGTCCGCTGCGGACGTTGTGGGTGTGGGCCACCACCTGCACCTCGCCGCTGAGCGTATAGGTGCCGGAGAAGGGGCTGAAGGAGGGCTCGGTACCCAGATCCACCGGCGTGCCGTCGGCGTGGGCCAGCGCATAGCCCTCCTTCAGAATGGCCAGAAGGGTGGCGGCGTTGGCCTCCGTCTCGTGGATGGAGTAGGACAGGCCGTTGTGGAAGGTGCCTCCGGCGATGGAGACGTGGGGCGTCTCCGCCGGAGCAGAGGCGTAGGTGCCGGCAACCCGGCCGGTGAACTCGCCGCTCTCGATGGTGAGACGGGCGCCGTCGGGGGCATAGACGGAGGCGCTGGTGTCGCCGTTGGGGGGCGTGGCCCCGATGGCGGTGACATTGGCCAGCGTCACATGGGTGTCGATGCCCAGAAGGGTCAGGGCCTGAGCCTTGCTGCCGTTGCCGGTGCAGAGGTTCTCCAGCGTGCCGCTTTCGATGCGGAGCTGGCCGCCGGTGACGGTGACGACGCCCTCCTTATCGTCGGAGGTCTTGCCCGCTATGGTGTGGTTGTGGAGGTCCAGCGTGAACCGACCGCCGGTGATGGTCACCACCGGGTCGTGGACCAGAGGCTGGCCGTCGTCGATGAGATCTGTCAGCAGCCGCAGGGTGCAGCCCTGATGCTCCTCCGTCTGGGCGGCGGTGAAGGCTTCGCCGGCGGCGGCATAGCGCTGGGTGACGGCACCGTCCGTCAGCAGCACAGCCTCGTATACCCGCTTGCCGCACTTGGTACACAGGCCGGTATCATCGCTGGCGCTGTGGAGGCAGGCGGCTGCGGACAGGGACAGGGCCGCCGTGCCGTCCTTCCGGTATTGCTTGTTGGAGAAGGTGTAGCCATCGGTGAGGGTGTCGGCCTCGGCATCGTAGGCGGAGGAGGCGGTGATCTCCGGCAGGAGGCCGCCGTCTGCCAGAGCGGTGGCGTAAAGGGCCATGTTCCGGCCGGTGACGTAGAGACTCAGGGGCTGGGCGGCGTCCTCGGTATTGGTCATGGTGAGGGTAGAGCCGGTGCCGAGGATCCGCATACCGTAGCTGCGGTCATCGTTGGAGACACCGGCTCTGGCGTAGATGGTGCCGCCGCTGAGCTGGGTCTTGGACTTGTTGGAGACCACGCTGAGGGCCGCCAGTGTCCCGGAACTGGCGTTAGGGGTGTCGCCGGTGGTGGCCCGGAGGGTGCCGCCGCTCATGGTCAGCTCATTGCTTCCGCAGAAGCCGTAGGCGCTGTAGTCCAGTTCCCGGTCCGTGCCGTTGGCGGTGCCGATCAGCTCACCGCCGGTGATCTTGGCGGTGCCGGTGCAGTAAAGGCCGTAGGCGTTAAACTGGCCGCCCCAGGTCTGGTACGACGAGTCGGGGCTGCCGGAGATGCCCTCCAGCTTGCCGCTTTCCATAATGAGACGCTTGAACTCGACGCCCACATTTCTGGAGCTGGTGCAGGACACGCCGCCCTGACCGAAGACGCAGCCGTCGGTGAGAGTGAAGCGGCTGTCGCATCGGACACCCTTGGAATCGCCCTTGACGGAGGTGCCGCCGTAGCCCAGCACCCTGGAGTTCTCTCCGGACACGGTGAGCCAGCTGACGGCATTGAAGCCGACGCTCTCATAGGAGCTGTTGACCTGTCCGCCGGCGGCGGTGACGGTGGCGCCGTTCTTGACGATGATCTCCTCGCCGGCGAACACGCCCTGACTGCCGTACTGGTCACTCTCGCCGCCCGTGGCCGTCAGCTGAGTGCCGTCCAGCTCCAGCGCATTGACGGAGCTGTAATCCACGTACAGGCCGTAGCTGTATCGACTCAGGGCGTGGCCTGCGGCGGCGGTCACCTTGCCCAGTCCCATGGTCCAGGTGTCGCCCCGGCCACTGCCCTGCTTGTCGAAGTACAGACCATAGCTGGCATAGCCGGTGCGGGCGGTGAGCTGGGCCTCCACGGAGCTGCCGTGGGTGGTGAGGCGGCCCCGGAGGCCGACGCTGCTGCCGTCGTCGGCGGAGGCAAAGTCCGGACCGGTGGCCCGGAGGATGCCGTTATCCAGCGTGACGTTGGCGCAGATGGCTGCGCCCTCGGTACCCTCGTCGGTCTTGAGCACGGCACCGCCGTCGGGGTTGTCATACTCCACCGTCAGCGTGCCGGGGACGAACATATCCAGCGTGGCGCTGCGCCAGCCCCGGCCATAGACCGTCAGGCTGCCGCTGCCGCGCAGCTTCACCTCGCCGCTGCTGTATACGGTGGATCTGCTGCCGCCGGTGAGGGTGCTGGCGGTACCGTCGGCCAGATCGATGGTGGCCCCGTCGGGCAGGATCAGCGCATGGGTGCTGTCGTCGCTGACCGTCAGGGTCAGGCCCGTGAGGGTCAGGGTCTTGGTGCTTTGTGTCCACGACCAGCCGTCGCCGGAGGTATCCTCCGTGATGGTGGTCAGGTCCATGGGAGTGGTCACCGGCGGCGTCTCCTGAGCCAGGACCTCCATCGGCAGCATGGATAGGACCATGACTACCGACAGGATCACCGACAGGAGCTGCTGCACGGTCTTACTGCGCAAGTGCATTCGATCATCTCCTTATCAATTCCATTTGCCTGCCTGCCGGTATCGGCAGGGCATATTACAACATCTACATTCTATCGGGATGCCTCCGCCGCCGCAACGGCTTTGGCACAAACGGTCAGAATTTGACACAAACGGTTGATTTGTGATAAAGAGGGCGATGGACAGACCATCGGAATGCATATAAAAACACGGGGTCTGCGGCAGCGCCGCAGACCCCGTGTCCGGAATGAGAAGGCTTATTCGTAGATTTTGGCGGTCTCCTCGCCTCGCAGTACCCGCAGAGCGCCCTCCGCCAGCGCCAGCAGCTCGCCCTCGCCGGGGTACACCGTCACCGGTGCGATCCAGCTGACGTAGCCCTTCAGGGCGTCCACCGTCTCCTGACCGTGGGCAATGCCGCCGGTAAGGATGATCTGATCCACCTGCCCTTTCATGGCGGCGGCCATAGCACCGATCTCCTTGGCGACCCGGTAGTGGAAGGCGTCGATGACCTCTCGCACCTTGGCGTCGGTGGCGGCCCGGCGCATCAGCTCCTGCATATCCGTGGAGCCGGTGTAGGCCAGCAGACCGCCGTTGCCGGTGATCATGCGGCGAATTTCCTGCTGGGTATACTTGCCGCTGAAGCACAGATCCACCAGTGCGCCGCTGGGCAGCGTCCCGGACCGCTCCGGGGAGAAGGGACCCTCGCCCTCCAGAGCATTGCCGGTGTCCACCACCTCGCCCTTGACGTGAGCACCCACGGACACGCCGCCGCCCATGTGGCAGACGATGAGGTTCAGGGACTCATAGGGCTTGCCGATCTCCTTGGCGTAGCGCTTGGCCACGGCCTTCTGGTTCAGGGCGTGGAAAATGCTGCGGCGGGTGATGAGGGGGTGGCCGGAGTAGCGGGCCAGAGGCGCCAGCTCATCCACCACGGGGGGATCCACGATGTAGGAGGGGATGTGCAGCGCCGAGCCGATCTCACGAGCCAGCAGGCCGCCCAGATTGCTGGCATGGTGGCCGTAGGGACCCTTTTTCAGGGTGTCGATCATGGCATCGGTGGTGAGGTAAGTACCGCCGTGGACAGGCTTGAGAACGCCGCCCCGGCCGCACACGGCGCTGAGGCTCTCCAGCGGGATATGGTGCTCCTCCAGTGCCTTCAGGACCAGCCGGCGGCGGAAGGCCTCCTGCTGGGGAATGGTTTCGAACTGGGCCAGCTCCTCGGCAGAGTGGTGCAGGTTCTCCTCAAACAGCATCTTCTCGTCGTCAAACACGCCGATCTTGGTGGACGTGGAGCCGGGATCGATGGTCAGAATTCTGTAAGACATAAGACATACCTCCTGTATGCGTGTATCGTTTGCTCTTTTTTTAACGAATCGATTATAACACCGGTCAAAACCTCCGTAAATGGCATTTTTCACCATTTTGCAGCACTTTTTTGCAGGAAATCCTGTTTATTTTTTGCCTGCATTGACAGGCGGGAGGCCAAGCGGCACTTACGCCTGCCCGGAGGAGGTGTCCAGCTGCAGGACCACGGGGCAGTGGTCGCTGCCGTAGACCTCCGTGCGGATGGCGGCGTCCGTCACACGGGGCAGCAGCCGCCGGGACACGATGAAGTAGTCGATGCGCCAACCGGCGTCCTTCTCCCGTGCGTGGAAGCGGTAGCTCCACCAGGAGTAGGTGACTTCCTCCGGGTGCAGGGTGCGGAAGGTGTCGGCAAAGCCGCTTTCCAGCAGCCGGGTCATTTTTGCCCGCTCCTGGTCGGAGAAGCCGGGGTTTTGGCGGTTGGTCTTGGGATTTTTCAGGTCCATCTCCTGATGGGCCACGTTCAGGTCGCCGCAGTACACCACGGGCTTTTTCCCGTCCAGCTCCAGAAGATACGCCCGCAGATCGTCCTCCCACTGCATCCGGTAGTCGATGCGTTTGAGTTCGTCCTGAGCGTTGGGGGTGTAGCAGCACACGAGAAAAAAGGCCGGGTATTCGGCGGTAATCAGCCGGCCCTCGTGGCGGTGCAGATCCTCGCCGAAATCATAGCGCACCTGCAGCGGTTCTCGCCTGGTGAAAATGGCGGTGCCGGAATAGCCTTTTTTATCGGCGCTGTTCCAGAAGCGGTGGTAGCCGGGCAGATCAAAGTCCGCCTGCTCCGGCTGCATTTTCGTTTCCTGCAGGCAGATCACATCGGCGTCCGCCGACGCGGCAAAATCGAGAAAGCCCTTGCCCAGACAGGCGCGCAGGCCGTTTACGTTCCAGGAGATCAGTTTCATAGACAATTCCTTTCTGTGGCTGCCCGGATGTGGCAGCGGTTTTACTTTTTCCAGATTTGTGATAAGTATACCATCCGGCGGACAAAAAGGAAAGAAGAAGGAGGCGCGTTTTGTATGGCGGTCTGGAATCCCTGGCATGGCTGCCGCAAATACAGT
>ERZ772858.1836-NODE-1836-length-18709-cov-4.228262_pt1 | contig 18709 bp, 16 predicted proteins | sample MGYA00512136_ERZ772858 | MGnify/ENA primary metagenome ERZ772858 (study PRJEB29015, sample SAMEA2737726) | human gut metagenome | biome: human gut; feature: human-associated habitat; material: faeces | place: China | collected 2012 ...
TAATAAAAAAAATATAATCGAATATCAAATAGTTTTTAATTATAAGGAGCAATCTCATGGATATGATGTAGAAGATAAAAAAATTAAGGAGGAACAAATTAAAGTAGCTGGTAATAATATTGATATTTTCCAATATGAATTACCTGATGGTAATAAAGAAAATATAGCACAATTTATATATGAAGATGTATTTTATACGATCAATGCAACTATGGATGAGGACGAGTTTAAAGAACTTTTAAAAAATTTATATTTTTTTTAAATATGGCGTGAGATTTTTCTCGCTCAATTGTTAATATAGTGTAGAGAGGAGGCGAAAGGTGAAAAAAAGTAAAATTTTGTCGCTGATTATGACAATGATTATGGTTTGTACATTGTTTATCAGTACACAAGGAGTTGCAAAGGCATCGGATGCACCAGAGTGTGTTGATGGCTCTTATTTGACAAATAACGATTCGTCAGAAGTGACAGTTGGTTCAATGAGCAGAGGCGTATATTTGAAAAGTGGATCATCAACAATTACAAAAGTAGGTCCAGGCAAAATTGGTGCAGGAGGAAACACAGTAGGGCAGAAATCGGTTTCCAAAATTACAGTAGATGTGAAAGTAGAAAGATATGTAAATGGAAAATGGGGTTATTATACTTCATGGATTGAAACAAATTATAATTCCGTTTATGTAAGTACAAGTAAAACTTTATCTGTACCAACTGGATATTATTATCGAGTATGCTGTGTACATTACGCAAATTCAGATGTAAGCGATTCATTCACCAACGGCATTTACATCTAAAAATCACAAACCAACAACATCCCAACCCCTTACCCACCCTAACTCACCCCGCACCACCAAACCAAAAATATTTTTTATAAAATATTCATACGACTATCAACCGGTGCGGCAGTTAGCGAAAGTAAGGACAAGGGAACAATATGAGGGAGGGAGATGGGAAGATTCCTTTTAACACCTGTCTGAATTGCAGGTTGATAAAGTTCAACATCTCCGGTCTTGCAGACTGACAAGAGGGTGAACAGGACTGTAAAGACCACAACTAATAAACGTATTTTCTGATTGGACAGAAAGCATATGACCAAATAATACAACCCGGTCGTGAAGTATGTGAGTATGGAACATCAGAGCAAGCAAGAAGCCTAACTAATGTTAAACTGAATTAGACCAAAACAAGCAGGTCGGGATAATTCCTGACCTGCTTGTTTTGACGCAAAATTGCGAAAAAATTATTTGATTACTGGTTATTGCTTAAATATTCTTTTAAAGCAAGTGAAAGCTGATCCGGGCAGGATGTTGCTTTGTATCCGCATTTGATGCCTTCGATACGTGAAATTGCTTCGTGAATATCCATTCCTTCAACGAGGCGCCCGATGCCCTGTAAGTTACCGTTACATCCGCCTGTGAACTCAACATTATGAATACGTCCAGCTTCATCTACTTCTAAGTGAATATTCTTAGAACAGACGCCGTGTGGTGTAAATTCCATGAGTATAGTCCTCCTTTATATTTATACTATTATTGTGCCTTATAAAATTGCTTCAATGATTATAACACAGCCTTATAAGAAAATGCTAGTGCATATTATAAGAAATCTGATATAATAGCTATTGTAATTTTGAAGGGAAATCTATAGATATAGATAAAAACAATATGTAGGAAAAACGGAGGATTTTCAAATGATAGGAATTATCGGAGCAATGGATGAAGAGGTTGCAATCTTAAAGGAATCGATGGAAGTTCAGGATACGCTGGAACGTGCCGGAATGACTTTTGTCAAAGGTATTATGAGTGGCAAGGAAGTTGTAGTTGTAAGAAGTGGTATCGGAAAAGTCAACATGGGAATCTGCGCACAGATTCTGATTGACTGTTTTGGTGTGGATACGCTGATCAATACAGGTGTGGCAGGTTCTCTGGATGCAGATATCAACATCGGGGATATCGTGATTTCTACAGATGCAGTTCAGCACGACATGGATGTAAGTATGCTTGGCGATCCGGTAGGACAGATTCCGAGAATGGATACCTTTTCTTTCCCGGCAGATGAGAAGCTTGTGAAGATGGCAGTGGAAGTAAACAAAGAAGTGAATCCGGACATTCAGACATTTACCGGAAGAGTGCTCAGCGGAGATCAGTTTATTTCCGGCAAGGAAAAGAAGGAATATCTGGTAAAGACATTTGATGGAAAGTGTGCGGAGATGGAAGGCGCAGCAATGGCGCAGACCGCATATCTGAATAAAGTTTCGTATGTCATTATTCGTGCAATTTCGGACAAAGCTGACAACAGTGCAACGATGGATTATCCGGAGTTTGTGAAGATGGCAATCACCCATTATGTAGGGCTTGTCAAAGGTCTTGTAGAAAGAATGTAATGCGTAAGGCAGCAAAGTAAAACAGAAAAGCAGCGTCATTTTCCAGACAGGATGTCGGATTGTGGCGAACGATTAGGGAATCCAAATTCGGAGGTTTACGGTATAATGACGGTAAATCTAAGAAGGAGGATTCTTTTTATGTTGGAAATGTTCGTGGTGAGAGAAACGGTATTTTTTCTGACGGGAGTGATGATCGGGATCGGCGCGATTGCAAGACTGATTACCGGGATTTCACTGAAAAAGCTGGTAAGAGCAGCAAGTAACATGAGTAAAAGCAATCATCCGCTGATGCGGCTTGTAAGGGCAAAATTTGAGCATGGGTGTATGGTGAGTGATAAAGTACAGAATGTTGGTGCATTTGTAGAGAAATATTTGTATGAATACCGGGTGCTTGGCGTGAGGCTGCATACCTGGAGGCAGTGGGCGAAGGGGAGCATCTGGCTCTGCCTTATCTTTGGAGCCACAGGAACAGCGCTTGCTTATGCAGCGGGGGAGAGGGAACAGGGACTTTACAGATATGGTATTTTGGGCGGTATGGGAGCTTTGGCGCTCTTTCTACTCCGGATGCTTGCGGATGATGCCTATCAGCTGGAGGCAGCGAAAACCTATATGGTAGATTTTCTGGAAAATACATATGCTCATCGCTATGAGAAGACCAATCAGAAAGAAATCCAGGTTACGGTTCAGAGAGCGGATGAGATTCCGGAGAAAATGGATGCAGAGGAAAATGAAGCGGCGCATTCTGGTCAGGTGCAAAGACCATTTTCAGAAGAAACCGTGCCAGCAAGCGCAGCTACGGTAAATACGGTTTCTGCGAACGAAAAACGGTATACAGAAGATGGACAAATGCAGCAGACCGTGCAGACAGTAGCAAAAGTGGGACAGGCGAATGCAAATCAGGCTGATGAAATGCGGACGCAGCAGCCTGGAGCACGGATGGAAGATACAGCCGGTTCCAGATTTAAGCAGGAAGATACCGGCGAAAAGCTGGAGCCGACAAAAGAGGCAAGAATCCGGGAAATTCTGGAAGAATTCCTTGCCTGACTGGTGTGGATAATCGCGAGTTAAGTGAAATCTGCCCAGTATATAAAAAAGTCTTTTTCGGGTAAAAAAGTGATTTAAAAATATAAAATACCGATATGTGGAAAAGCTGATTCCAGATATCGGTATTTCTATTATTATCGGGCAGGTGGTACACTTTTGCAGTTCACAGTTTTACAGAAAAAACACAGAATGAACACAGATTGCCCCCAGAAGTTTCACAAATCATCCGTATAATTGAAAAGCATGAAATTTTGTAGTCAGGAGGAACAACATTGATTGAGGTAAAAAATCTTGTAAAGAAATACGGCTCACATCTGGCTGTAGATCATTTGAATTTTACTGTAGATACCGGGCAGATCTATGGATTTTTAGGACCGAACGGTGCCGGAAAGTCCACAACGATGAATATTATGACCGGCTATCTTGGCGCCACAGAAGGTGAAGTGCTGATCAACGGGCACAATATACTGGAGGAACCGGAGGCAGCAAAAAAATGTATTGGTTATCTGCCTGAGATGCCACCGCTTTACACGGATATGAAGGTGAATGAATACTTAAGGTTCGTAGCGGAATTGAAGAAGATCCCAAAAACGGAACGGCAAGAGCAGATTGAGAAGGTCATGCTGATGGTGAAGATCATGGATGTACAGGACCGGCTGATCAAGAACCTGTCCAAAGGTTATAAGCAGAGAGTCGGACTTGCGCAGGCAATCCTTGGATTCCCGGAGATCATCATTCTGGATGAACCGACGGTCGGACTGGATCCGAAGCAGATCATTGAAATCCGTGAACTGATCCGTGAGCTGGCAAAAGAGCATACCGTGATCCTGAGCTCGCACATTCTGGCAGAGATCCAGGAAGTCTGTGATTATATTATGATTATTTCCAAAGGGAAACTGGTGGCAAGTGATACACCGGAGAATCTGGAAAAGCTTCTGACGAATCAGCAGACTGTGGAAATCCTGGCAAAGGGAAATGAAGATACGGTACGGAAAGTCATCGGCACAATTGGTAATGTGCAGAAGGCATCCGTGGAACACGGAAAAGAAGAAGGAACGGTAAAAGTGAGTCTGTTCCCGAAGGATGGAAAGGATATCAGGGAAACAGTATTTATGGCATTTGCACAGGAGGGCTGCCCGTTACTTATGTTGTATCACAGCCGCACGACGTTGGAAGATGTATTCCTGGAGCTGACGCAGGGAAGCACACCTGCAGCAGCAAAAGCGATGAAGGACGGCGAAAAGAAAGGCCGGATGGTAAAGTGGCGCAAGAAAAATGCGCAGGAAGAGGCAGAAGAGAACGAGCTGACTGAGATGGATGAAGAGCCGGAAGAAAATGCCGTTCCGACAAGTGAGGATGAAAAGGAGGATCTCGAAAATGACAGCAATTTATAAACGAGAATTAAAATCCTATTTTCAATCAATGACAGGCTATGTCCTGATCGCCTTCCTTGTGATCTTCACGGGAATCTATTTTATGGCGTACAACTTAAATTCGGGATATCCCTATTTTTCATATGTTCTGATGAATATCAACTACGTGTTGATCATCATTATCCCGATGCTCACCATGCGTTCCTTTGCGGAGGAACGGAAGAACAAGACAGACCAGCTTCTGCTTGCCGCACCGGTAAAATTATTTGATATCGTGATGGGGAAATACCTTGCGATGGTGACGGTATTTGCGGTACCGTGCCTGATTTTTTGCATTTTCCCAATTATCATTAAGAGCTTTGGAACGGCGTATCTGAAGGTGGATTATCTGTCGATCCTGATGTTCTTCCTGCTCGGATGCGTGTATCTGGCAATCGGAATGTTTCTTTCGTCACTCACAGAAAGTCAGATCATTGCGGCAGTAACAACCTTTGGCATTTTGCTTCTGATCTATCTCTGGGGAGGACTGATCGATTTCCTCCCGACATCAGCTACAAGCGGCATGATCGGTATTGTGGTATTCGTTACCATTGCGGCGCTGATCATTTACCGGATGACGGGAAACTGGATGATCGCAGGAATTATCGAAGCGATCGGAGTTGTTGCGGTTGTGATCGTAAGCTTTGTAAAATCTTCATTATTTGAAAATATTTTGGTCAACATCATGAAGAAGCTGTATCTTGCAGATGTATTTGACAACGTAGCATATAACAAGCTTTTCGATGTGAGTGGGCTGATCCTGTATCTGAGTGTGGCAGGTGTATTTATCTTCCTGACCATGCAGTCCATTCAGAAAAGACGTTGGAGTTAGGAGGGAGAAGACATGGAAAAAATCAAAAAAATGTTCAGCAGCAAGTCTTCCCGGAACGGAACTTACAGCGTAGGGCTTGCAATGATCGTGATTGCAATCGCGATCGTGATCAATCTGGTGGCAGGACAGCTTCCGGAAAAAGTAAGAAATATTGATATCAGCAGCAACAATCTGTACGATATCAGCAGCGTGTCCACAAAAATGCTGAAGAAGCTGGATAAAAAAGTAGATTTGAAAGTGATCGCAGAACAGGATTCTGTGGATACCAGGATCAAGACTTTTGTGAAAAAATATGCGGCGCTTTCCGGCAAAGTAAAAGTGGAATGGGTGGACAGCGTACTGCATCCGTCCATTCTTCAGAAATATAATACCGATGGGAATGTAATCGTTGTGTCCTGTGATGCAACCGGAAAGTCTACAACGATTTCATTTTCAGATATTATCCAGTCCGATTATTACTCTTATTATACGACCGGAAATGCCAGTGAAAGTTCTTTCGATGGAGAAGGACAGCTTACCAGTGCGATCAATTATGTAACCAGCGAGGAAACAAGCAAGATTTACCGAACCAGTGGTCACGGAGAATCGACATTTTCAAGTTCGGTAAGTGATCTGCTTACTAAGAATAATCTGGAGACGGAAGAAATCAACCTGAGTATGAATCCGGAAATCCCGGATGACTGTGACCTGTTGTTCCTCTATGCACCGACATCGGATATTACAGATGAAGAAAAGACAATTATTGAGAAATATCTGAGTGACGGCGGAAAGGTTTATCTGATCCTTGGAGATACGACTTCAGACACACCAAATCTGGACGGAATTATGTCGGATTATGGACTGAAAAAAGTCAACGGTTATATTGCAGATACCCAGAGATGCTACCAGGGAAATTATTATGCAATCTTCCCACAGCTTTCTCTGAGTGGTGACCTGGGAAGCGGCATCAGCAATCAGATGGTACTTCTGCTGAATTCACCTGGTATGGAGAAAACAGATACGGATAATGATAATCTGACGGTTACTCCATTTATGCAGACATCAGACAGTGGATATGCAGTGACAGAAAATGACCAGACACAGGGACAGTATATCCTGGGAGCCGTTTCTACCAATGCGATTTCTGCGGATTCTTCAGATTCGGACAGCGAGGATGAAGACGATAAGAGTGATGCAACGGATACAGACACAAAGACAGCAAGACTTACGGTGCTTGCTTCTGCATCTATGATCAGCTCGGATATCACAGATCAGCTGACGACACTGGATAACCTGACTTTGTTTGTAAATTCAGTGACAGAGAATTTTGATAATGTAAACAATGTTGCGATTGAAGCGAAGAGTCTTTCGACTGAGACCAACACACCGATGCATGCAGGTGCATTCAGCATCCTTGTGATCTTTATTATTCCGCTTGCAATTCTGATCCTTGGATTTGTGATCTGGATGAGAAGACGGAAAGCGTAAGAGGCAGGAGGAAAAAAGATGGAGAAAAAAACAAGGACAATAGGAATCCTTCTGCTCGTACTGCTTGCTCTGCTCATTACATTTTTCGGGCTGAAAAAATGGAATACATCTAAGTCAGAGGCAGAAGAGAAGAAAAAAGAAAACGCAGTGGTGCATATTTTTGAGACAGATTCGCTGGAGTCGATCGAGTATAAAGAAGCATCTGGGGAAGAAATGTCCTTTGTAAAAGAGGATGATACCTGGGAGTATGCGCCGGACACCACGATCGCACTGACGGAGAGCAGTATGCAAAATATGGAAGATGCATTTTCGGATATTCAGGCGGTAAAAGAGATCAAGAATCCGGATGACCTTTCGGACTATGGATTTGATTCGCCGGAATATAATCTTACGCTGACCGGAAAGGACGGCGAGGCACATAAATTTCTAATCGGGAATGCTTCTGGCGAAAATTATTATTTCATGGAAGATGGAACAGAAAAAGTGTACACGGTATCGGCAGATCTGATTTCGGAAATGGTATGGCAGCTTGCAGATGTTGCTGAAAAGGACAGCTTTGTAACAGTTACATCCGATAACTTTGTAAAAGAGACTGTGACAAAACCGGGTGACGAGGTAAAAACCTATGAAGCGGACAATGAGGATCAGGAAGATACTGTCACAAGTATTATGACAGCACTTTCCGGATTCTATTTTACAGATTGTGCAGATTATCATGTGACGGACGCGACGCTTGGCAATTACGGGCTTGCGGAAGATCAGCGGACGAAGGTGGAGCTGACTTACAAGGATACGTCGGATGATGACAAGGAAAAGACAGTTACATTCTATGTGGGAAGCAAGGACGACAGTGCGACCTACTATTATGTACAGATGGACGGTTCACAAAGAGTAAGCCGGGTACTGATCGATACGGTAGAGAAGGCGCTTGGATGGAAAGTGGATAGCAGTACAGAGTAAAAGAATACAAAGAGAAAATTAAATAAGTGTGCTAAGAAAGGAAAAGGGATGATGTCTTTTAGAAAAGGACAGAGTCCCTTTTTTGAGTGTACGTTTTTACAAATTTATCCGCAGGAATCATTGACGCTGAAAAACCAACAGTGATACTATACAGATAATACGGAAAAATGAACGTTATACAATACGGAATGAGGAGAAACGATATGCCAATCATATACAATGAAAAAACAAGAGAGTTTCATCTCTACAACCAGGAGATCAGCTATATCATCAAGATCCTTGACAACGACCAGCCGGGACAGCTCTACTATGGAAAACGCCTGACACATAAAGAAGATTTCAGCCATCTTTTTGAATATGCGATGCGTGATATGTCACCGTATGCTTTCGAGGGAAATTCTACATTCTCACTGGAGAATATCAAGCAGGAGTATCCGACTTTCGGCTGCGGAGATATGCGTTTTCCGGCATATGAGATCGAGCGGGAGAACGGAAGCCATGTAGTCGAGTTTGTATATAAAGAGCATAAAATTTATAATGGCAAACCAAAGCTTGAAGGACTTCCGGCGACATATGTAGAAAGTGATGATGAGGCGCAGACTCTGGAACTGGTTCTGGAGGATACAAGTATCAATACAAGAATTGTCCTTTTATATACGATCTATGAAGCATTTCCGGTGATCGCGAGAAGTGTACGTTTTGAATGTGATTCTGACGAAAAGATCACACTTCTTTCTGCAATGAGCGCCTGTGTGGATCTGCCGGACAAGGATTATGAGATGATCGATCTTGCCGGTGTGTGGGCGAGAGAGCGCCATGTGAGAAGACATAAGCTGGATTACGGTATCCAGAGTATTTACAGTATGCGCGGATGCAGCAGCTACCAGTTCAATCCGTTCCTTGCACTTGCGCGTGAAAATGCAGACGAGTTCCAGGGGCAGGTCTACGGTTTCAGCCTGGTTTACAGCGGAAATTTCCTTGCACAGACAGAGGTAGACAATTATGATACCGCCCGTGTGCTGATGGGAATCCATCCAAATGGATTTAAGTGGACACTTGGAAAAGGAGAATCCTTCCAGACACCGGAGATGGTAATGGTATATTCGGAAGCCGGACTTAACGGAATGAGCCAGACCTTTCACAAGCTGTACCGCACACGTCTGGCAAGGGGAACCTGGAGAGATAAGGTTCGCCCGATCCTGATCAACAGCTGGGAAGCATTTTATTTTGATTTTGATGCGCCAAAGCTTCTGGGACTTGCGGATGCGGCAGCAGATCTTGGAATGGAGCTTTTTGTATTGGATGATGGATGGTTTGGAAAGAGAGATGACAGTACTTCTTCCCTTGGCGACTGGTATCCGAATGAGGAAAAGCTGAAAGGAACGTTAAAGGAGCTGGCAGAAAAGATCAATGCCAAAGGTTTAAAATTCGGGCTCTGGATTGAACCGGAGATGACAAACAAAGACAGTGATCTGTACAGGGCGCATCCGGACTGGCTTCTTGCAGAACAGGGCAAGCGGATCTGCCACAGCCGGACACAGTATGTACTGGATTTTTCTAAGAAAGAGGTACGTGAATATATCGGGGACATGCTGGAAAATCTTCTTGCAGAAGTGCCGGTATCTTATATCAAATGGGATATGAACCGTACATTTTCAGAGGTGTTCTCCAATGGAAATGACAGAGAGTATCAGGGAAAGGTCTGCCACAAATATATCCTTGGTGTGTATGAACTGTATGAGCGCCTGACCAGCCGTTTTCCGCATGTATTGTTTGAATCCTGTGCAAGTGGTGGGGCAAGATTTGATCCGGGAATGCTTTACTACGCACCGCAGGGATGGACTTCGGATGATACTGACGCAATCGAACGTCTGAAAATCCAGTATGGAACTTCAATGGTTTATCCGGTGAGTTGTATGGGAAGCCATGTATCAGCTTCACCGAACCATCAGACAAACCGTGTGACACCGCTCGAGACAAGAGCAGATGTGGCTTACTTTGGAACTTTTGGATATGAGCTTGACCTTTTAAAGCTTGGCGAGGAAGATAAGGCAGAAATCCGCCGTCAGATCGCATTTATGAAGGAGAAGAGAGATCTGATCCAGAAAGGAACTTTCTATCGACTGAAGAGTCCGTTTGAGGGAAATGAGACCGCATGGATGATCGTATCGGAGGATCAGAAGAAGGCGCTGGTTGGTTATTACCGGGTAATGCAGCCGGTCAATGTTGGATTTAAGAGACTGAAGCTGAAAGGGCTGAAAGAAGATACCTGTTATAAGGTCAGCGGATATGATTATGACTGCTATGGCGATGAGCTGATGCAAGTCGGAATGATCCTGTCCGATTCTGCGTCCGGTGTATGGAAGAAGGGCGTGAATGATAAGGGAGATTTCCAGGCGGAAGTGTTTGAGATTGTAGCTGTGTAAGCCGGAATATATGGAAAGGACGAAATGGGAGAACCGTTTCGTCCTCTTGCGTTTTTGGAAGAAAAATTATATGATGTTTCTAAAAGACTTAAAGAGGTTTAAAATGGAACGACTATACGATAAATTAAAAGCATATTCCGAGAGCGATTTTTACGCATTTCACATGCCGGGACATAAGAGAAACAAGACACTTCTTGGAATTGAACTCCCATACGATCTGGATATCACGGAAATCGATGGTTTCGATGATCTGCATCACGCAGATGGTATTTTAAAAGAAGAGCAGGAAAGAGCCGCAAGGGTATTTGGGGCAGAGGAAAGTCATTTTCTGGTAAATGGAAGTACTGCCGGAATTTTAAGTGCAGTGATGGGATGTACGCACCGGGGAGATAAGATTCTGGTGGCACGCCATTGTCACAAATCCATTTACCATGCAATTTATATGAATGGTCTTGTACCGCGCTATGTGTATCCGGAATTTGATATTTCCATGCATATGAACGGGGAGATCAGCAAAGAAGATGTGGCAAAAGCACTTGCTGCAGAGCCGGATATCAAAGCCGTTGTGATCGTATCTCCAAATTATGATGGCGTGGTATCGGATGTGAAAGGAATTGCAGAAGTGGCACATTCGTATAGGATTCCACTGATCGTAGATGAAGCACATGGGCCGCATTTCGGATTTCATCCGGCATTTCCGGGGCGCGCAAATGATCTGGGAGCAGATGTGGTGATCAATAGTCTGCACAAGACACTGCCTTCTCTTACACAGACTGCAATCCTGCATATCAACGGAAAGCTTGCCAATCGAAGAAGAATTAAGAAATATCTGGATATGTTGCAGAGCAGCAGTCCGTCGTATATTTTCATGGCAAGCCTGGATGCCTGCGTGGATTTCCTGGATGGAAAATGTGAGGAAGCATTTGAACTTTATGTAGAGAGGCTGCAAAAGTTCAGAGAAGAGCTGGAACTATTGCAGCATTTACAGATTCTCCGTACAGAACATTATGATATTTCCAAAGTTGTGATTTCCACAGCAAATGCAAATATTACAAGTCCGGAACTTACGGACCGGCTGCGAAAAGAATATCATCTGGAAATGGAAATGACCGGAGGAACCTATGTACTTGCGATGACGACCGTGGCAGATACGCAGGAAGGGCTGGACAGGTTAAAAGCTGCGTTACTGGAAATAGACGGTCAGCTGGAAGCAAAAACAGCCGTTTCCGAAAGCATAGAGATTTCCGGAGAGCTTCCTAGACTGGAGCAGTATTTTACACCGCAGGAGGCAGCAGACCGGGAAGAAGACGGAGAAGCAGAAGAGATTCCGTGGAAAGAAAGTGAAGGACATATTTCTCTGGAATACGCATATCTCTACCCACCGGGAAGCCCGGTTATCGTACCCGGAGAGCGGATCAGCCGGGAAGCAGTAGAACTTCTTTGTTATTATGAAACACAGAATCTCCAAATAGAAGGAATACAGACGGAAGGCAAGATAAAGGTGTGGAAACATGAGTAAAATATATTATCTGATGGGAAAAAGTTCAACGGGGAAAGACACAATCTACAAAGAGCTGAGAAAAAGAATGCCACAGTTAAAAAATGTAACGATCTATACAACCCGTCCACGGCGTGAGGGAGAAAAAGAAGGCGAAGAATATTTCTTTACAGACGAAACTGAACTTGAAAAGTTCAAAACAGAAAGTCGATTGATCGAAGAACGTGCTTACAATACAGTTTATGGTATCTGGCACTATTTCACCGCTGATGACGGACAGTTCAATTTTGAACAGAAAGATCAGGATTATCTCATGATCGGAACACTTGAATCCTATGAAAAATTGAAAACCTATTTTGGAAACGAAAAAGTAGTTCCACTTTACATCGAGGTAGAAGACGGAGAGCGCTTAACCCGCGCCCTCGCCCGTGAGAAAACCCAGAAAGAACCAAAATACGCCGAAATGTGCCGCCGTTTTCTCGCCGATTCCAAAGATTTCTCCGAAGAAAACCTCGCCCACGCCGGAATCACAGAACGTTACGAAAACACAGACCTTGAAGACATCCTTGAAAAAATCTGTAAAAAGATACTTGAACAGTAGAGATTTCAACACCCAAGCGAGACAGGCTCCGCCTGTCCACATGAACTTCTCATTGAGAAATTCATGAAGTTTATTAAATAAGATTTTATAATGTAGTGGAGTCAATATCCAGAAAAAAAGGAATCCATCTTCGGTATCAGCGCCTTTGCACTATGGAACCGAGACTTAATCAATTGTGGAAGCCATTGCTGACACAATTGATGCTTTCAAAGGCTCGGTGGAATGCTTAGTGCAACGAAGCAGATACCGAAGATGGATTTCGTTTTTTCGTCATATTTCCACGCTACGCATGACTCTAATTCAAGAAGTTCTCAATAATCACCCCTTCTGCTTCCTCTTCCGTCATTCCAAGAGTCCGCAGCTTGATCAACTGCTCATCATTGATCCTTCCGATCGCAGCTTCGTGGATAATAGCCGCATCCACATGCTTCGCATTGATCTCAGGAATTGAACTTACTTCTGCATGATCCATGATAATAGAATCACACTGAACATGTGCATGGCAACGGTTCTTTCCGACAGCCCTCGGATGGAAGACCTGTCTGGATTCGCCTTTTGCGACCGAACGGGATACGATCTGCGCAGAGCTGCCTTCTCCGAGCAGTTCCACCATCATATTTGAAGTAGCTTCCTGTTTTCCATGTGTCATCAGTTTTTCAATGACATAAAGCTTGGAACCGGCTTCCAGATGTACATTATTTTCACGAACCGTAGAATCGACTCCTTTGATCTGAGCAGTATCCAGCGTAAATACAGAATTTTCACCAAGATAAACTTCGGTAACGGGATTGAGTACACGGGCTCCGGTGCCTTCACCCTCTCCGTAATGCTTTTCTACATAGCGTACATTTGCATTTTTTTCCACATGGAAAGTATGAATACCATCATGGCGGCTTTCGTTACATCCGCTGTTGTGGATACCACATCCGGCAACGATAGTTACATTTGCACCTTCTGCTACATAAAAATCATTGTAAACAACGTCCGTCATTCCGCTTGCGTCAACAACAACCGGAATATGAACTTCTTCGCCGTCTGTTTTTCCATCGATGAAAATATCGATTCCCGGCTTGTCCTGTTTTTTCTTGATTTTAATATGCTCACTGTCACCGTGGCAGAGCGCGATCCCATTATGTCGTAAATTGAATGCACCGGACTGTGTAAAACCGGTATCATCGATCTGAGCTAATACTTTTTCTGTAATTTTATCCAATAAAGTCATTGTATCTTCCTCCCCTGTTATCTACATTTCAGACAGCTGTAAGAATCTGCTGTCTTCCCTAATAATTGTGGAAGGATATCCGCGGTCTGTCCGATCGAAGCAATCTTTCCGCCTTCGATCACCATGATCCGGTCAGCCATCTGGATGATTCTCTCCTGATGAGAAATAAGAATAAGACTCTGTTTTTTCTCTTTGTGCATTTTTTCAAACTGTTCGATCAACATAGAAAAACTCCAGAGATCGATTCCGGCCTCCGGTTCATCGAAAATACAGAGTTTGTGCGGCTTTGCGAGAACGGTTGCAATTTCCAGCCGCTTCATTTCACCGCCGGATAAGGTCCCGTCTACTTCACGTTCAATGTATTCGTTGGCACAAAGTCCAACGGTACTTAAAAGTCTGCAACAGACATCTCTTGTCAGATCTTCTCCAGCCGCAAGTGATAAAAGCTTGCTTACCGTCATTCCTTTGAAGCGTGGTGGCTGCTGGAATGCGTAACCGATTCCGGCTTCTGCCCTGTGGTTGATATCATAATCACTGATATCGGTTCCGTCTAAGATGATCTGTCCGGCACTTGCCTGGTCAATCCCCATTAGCACTTTTGCAAGTGTGGATTTGCCACCTCCGTTCGGACCGGTGATCACCAGCATTTCCCCGTCTTCTACGTTAAAACTGATATTTTCTACGATACTTCGTTCTATTCCGTTTTCATTCACCTGGAATGTAAGATTTTTTACCTCCAGCATGAGTTCATCCCCTTTCTGTGTAAGAAACTTATATAAAGTTTGTCTGGTTAAAAAATTTATATTCATAAATTGTATGATGTAAGTATCAAAAGAATAAATTGCGTAACAATAGAGCAATCTGATTACATCATTGGATACAGAATCTTTATATATTTATGTCTATTATAAAACATATCGAAAAAGTTGTCATCTTTTATTATTGAAAAGCATACCTGCAAAGCGAAATTCGCAGAATTTTCAGAAATAATTCAGAAAGACCACAGGAATTTGCTCTAGGTATCTGCATAAATTTATGTTATACTAATGGAATAGTAAGAAAGAAGAGGGTGATAATATGTCAGGATTTAAAGATGTCGTAGGACATAGCGAGATCATTCAGTATATACAGAACGCAGTTACAGAAGATAAAGTATCACATGCTTATATTCTGAACGGCGAGAAGGGATCTGGAAAGAAGATGCTTGCAGGTCTTTTTGCACAGACTCTGCAGTGCGAAAAGGGCGGAGCAGAACCGTGCTATGAGTGCCATTCGTGCAAGCAGGCAGTCAGCGGCAATCATCCGGATATTATCTGGGTAACGCATGAAAAGCCGAACAGCATCAGTGTAGATGATATCCGGGTTCAGATCAATGGGGATATTCAGGTGAAGCCTTATAATGGAAAATACAAGATCTACATTGTGCCGGATGCAGATATGATGACTGTACAGGCACAGAATGCTCTGCTGAAGACAATCGAAGAGCCACCTGCTTATGCGGTAATTCTGCTTCTTACAGAGAATGCGAACAGTCTGCTCCCAACGATCTGCTCAAGATGCGTTATGCTGAAGCTCCGTAACATTAAGGATCAGCTTGTGAAAAGGTATCTGATGGAGCGGCTTCAGGTTCCTGATTACAAGGCAGACGTGTGTACTGCATTTGCACAGGGCAATATTGGAAAAGCTGCTATGCTGGCAGGCTCTGAGCATTTTAATGAAATTAAAGATGAGGCAGTTCGTCTGCTGAAGAATATCGATACCATGGAACTCGGTGATCTGGTGGAAGCTGTGAAACGGATTTCCGCTTACAAGATTGAGATCACAGATTATCTGGACATCCTTATGATCTGGTATCGTGATGTTCTGATCTATAAAGCAACAATGAATATCGACAGACTGATTTTCGGTGAAGAGATCGACAGTATCAGGGAGCGTGCGAAAAAGAGCTCTTATGAAGGAATTGAGACAATTCTGGAAGCACTTGAGAAAGCAAAGGCGAGACTGCGCGCCAATGTCAACTTTGATCTTGTCATGGAACTTCTTCTGTTGACAATAAAGGAGAACTAGGGAATGACAAAAGTAATTGGAGTCCGTTTTCGGACTGCAGGAAAGATCTATTTTTTCTCACCGGGCAAATTTGAGGTGAAGCGTGGTGATCAGGTAATTGTAGAGACCGCGAGAGGAGTAGAATTCGGTAACGTTGTGATGGGACCGAAGGAAGTGAAGGATGAAGAGATCACCCAGCCTCTTAAGACAGTGATCCGCCTGGCGACAGAGGATGACCGCCGTGTAGAAGAAAAGAATCGCAAAAAAGAAAAAGAAGCATTTCAGATTTGTCTGGAAAAGATCCACAAGCATGAGCTGGAGATGAAGCTGATCGATGCAGAATATACCTTTGACAACAATAAAGTGCTGTTTTACTTTACCGCAGACGGAAGAATTGATTTCCGTGAACTGGTAAAGGATCTGGCAGCGGTATTCCGTACCAGGATTGAACTTCGCCAGATCGGTGTAAGAGATGAGACGAAGATCCGCGGAGGAATCGGAATCTGTGGACGAGAGCTTTGCTGCCACACCTATCTGTCTGAGTTTGCACCGGTTTCGATCAAGATGGCAAAAGAGCAGAACCTGTCCCTGAACCCGACGAAGATTTCGGGTGTCTGCGGACGACTGATGTGTTGCCTGAAAAACGAGCAGGAAACCTATGAATACCTGAACCGCAAGCTGCCGGGTGTCGGCGATATCGTAACGCTGCCGGACGGCATGAAAGGTGAGGTTTCCGGTGTGAATGTGCTTCGTCAGCTCGTAAAAGTGCTGGTGGATGTGAACGATGAGAAGGAAATGCGGGAGTGCCCGGTGGAAGAGCTCAAGTTCAAGCCGAAGCATAAGAAGGAAAAAGGCAAAGAGAAGAAAAAAGACAGAAACAGCTCCGGGGAGCAGGCTTCTTCGGAAGAGGCAAAACAGCCGGAATAAGATTGATTTGGAATGCATTTTGAAAAAGTAAGCGCCGGGTAAAACTGACGCTTCTTTTTGTGTGATGCGGCGCTGGGCAGTCAGCAGGAGGAGGGATTTTCATTGGATAGAAAAGAAGAATTTTTGAAGCCGGGTGAGCGGCTCGATGATCTGCAGAACGGTTACTGGATGATACAGAATCCATCCCTTTTCTGCTATGGCATTGACGCGGTGCTGCTGGCATCCTACGCGAAGGTGAAGCGCGGGGAGCGGGCGATGGATTTCTGCACGGGATCGGGAATTGTGCCGATTCTGCTGAAGGCGAAGACAAACGGCGAGCATTTTTCCGGGCTGGAAATTCAGGAGTACAGTGCCGAGATGGCACAGCGGAGTGTGCGGTACAATCATTTGGAAAATGATGTTGAGATTTTCCAGGGAGATGTGAAGACGGCATCGCAGCAGTTTGGAAAAGAAGTGTTTGATGTGGTAACGTGCAATCCGCCGTACATGACGGGGCAGCACGGGCTGACGAATGCGCTTGAGGCGAAGACGATTGCGCGGCATGAGGTGCTGTGCTCGTTTGATGATATTGCGAAAGAGGCATCGGCGGTTTTAAAGACGAAAGGACGGTTCTATCTGGTGCACCGGCCGTTCCGGCTGGCGGAGATTTTTTCGACGCTGAAAAAATATCATCTGGAACCAAAAAGGATGCAGCTCGTTTATCCGTTTGTGGACAAGGAGCCGAACATGGTGCTGATCGAGGCAATGAAAGGCGGGAATCCGAGAATTACCGTGGAGAAACCGCTGATTGTGTATGAGACGCCGGGCGTGTATACAAAGGACATCCGGGAATTATATGGAGACGGGAGATAAGAACATGGCAGGAAAATTATATTTGTGTGCAACACCAATTGGAAATCTGGAGGACATGACCTTCCGTGCAATCCGCATTCTGCAGGAGGTCGATCTGATCGCGGCGGAGGATACGAGAAACAGCATTAAGCTGCTGAACCATTTTGAGATTCATACGCCGATGACGAGTTATCACGAATACAACAAATACGACAAGGGCCGCGAGCTGGTACAGAAGCTGCTGGCGGGAACGAATATCGCGCTGATCACAGATGCTGGAACGCCGGGAATTTCAGATCCGGGTGAGGAGCTGGTGAAGATGGCGTACGAGGCAGGCATCGAAGTGACAAGCCTGCCGGGCGCGTGTGCGTGCGTGACGGCACTGACACTGTCGGGACTTTCGACGAGAAGATTTGTCTTCGAAGCATTTCTTCCGCCGGATAAAAAAGAACATAAACTGGCGCTGGAGCGGCTGAAAAACGAGACACGAACCATGATCGTGTACGAGGCGCCGCATCATCTGCTGAAAACGCTGCGGGAGCTGCTGGAGACGCTTGGCAACCGGCGGCTGACACTCTGCCGGGAACTGACCAAGAAACACGAGACGGCATGGCAGACCACGCTTGAAGATGCCATCACTCGCTACGAACAGGAAGATCCGAAAGGCGAATGCGTTCTTGTCATCGAGGGCAGAAGCCAGAAAGAAATCGAGGACGAGGCGAAGGCTGCGTTTGAGGAAATTTCGATTGAGGAACATATGAAACGGTATGAAGACCAGGGGATTGCGCGGAAAGAGGCGATGAAGCTTGTGGCAAAAGATCGTGGCGTAACGAAGAGAGATATTTATCAGTATTTACTGGGAAAAGAATAACGACACGCTCTAAGAGAAGGAAAGAGAGGAAGAAGTATGAAAATCTGTAAAATTTTGTGTTATTGTATTTGTTTTACAGATTTGGAGATATTCCTTGTCCGGTAGCTACTCCCGTCTGTTATAATAGGAATAATGAAGTATTTTTGAGGGAGGAAATTTTTTATGTCACAGTCACAAACCCAGCGGAGTTCC
>ERZ772858.1838-NODE-1838-length-18681-cov-6.866209_pt1 | contig 18681 bp, 14 predicted proteins | sample MGYA00512136_ERZ772858 | MGnify/ENA primary metagenome ERZ772858 (study PRJEB29015, sample SAMEA2737726) | human gut metagenome | biome: human gut; feature: human-associated habitat; material: faeces | place: China | collected 2012 ...
GGGAACCACTCGCCGAGCGGCAGCAAGAGATAAACCTACAGCACAATCCCATTCCACGCAAATCGGGCATGACGAAACAAGACGCGGACCCTTGCAAACACTGGAAAGCGTCGGCGTGTCGAAATCCGTCTTTCTTACACCATAAATCGCAAAACCAACTCCAACACAACCCAAAAATCGTCAGAAAAAGCTGATTGCCGCGTGTCACGCAACGCAACAACACGGCAATCAACAGATCAACAGCGCATCACAGCAAGTCACAGACGATCGGAAAGCCAATCGAACACCAAACGCAATGCGCGAGCGCTACGGAATCCGTATCAGGCGCGCGATTGCCAGTGAACCCAGCCATCAACACCGTATGACCGCCCGAAGAATCGCCCCACAGCGCAATACGATCCTTGTTGCAATGGAAGCGTTCGGCATTCTTGCGCATGAAACGCACCGCAGTCTTGCAATCCTGCATCTGCACGGGGAACGGCGCAATATCGCTGTGACGATACTTCAGCGCAGCCACCACATACCCCTGCTCGGCAATACGCACGAAATAATTCGAGCAATCGGTCACATTCTGCTCGTGGAATGCCGAACCGCGCACAAACACAATCACCGGCCAACCGCCTTCCGGCATTGCGCCCTCGGGCATATTGTCAACGCCAGGCGTGAACACCCACATCGGCAAATCAACACTGCTGCCATCAGCCAGCTGACGGGTCACGTATGTAACCTGCTCGATATTCACGGGATATCCGAAATCATCCTGGTCCAAGTCGGAAATCACTTGGCAGCCTTCCGGAAACTCATCAATGTGCGGGAAGAACTTAGTCTGCTCGCGGCGTCGGAATCGGGGCAAGCTGTGTCGGCGACGGCGGCGCCACCATCGATTCGATATCGATTGCCCCGATCGCCGTAACCGTCTCGGTCGTTTCGGCAGTCTCGGCCGCATCAGCGCCATCATCTGCAATGTTTTGTGCAATATCAGTAGTCATAATGCACCTCTCATTCCTTTCCATACATGATTATTAAGATTGCTTTTCTCGAATTTGATTGCCCGATGTTCCCTGTTTCACGTGAAACATCAGAAGTTACGTCGTGCGGCTATACCTAAGATATGAGCAAAAAGATCGCAGTATTGACGGGGGCGGGGATTTCCACATCCGCAGGTATTCCCGACTTCCGTGGACCGGACGGCGTCTGGACTAAGCACCCTGAACAAACGAAAGTGTATGACATCGAAGCATTCCTTTGCCACGAGGAAGATCGCAAGTATTCCTGGCGTTGGCAGAAGGAATCACCCGTGTGGACCGCACAGCCGGGCACCGCGCATAAGGCGCTCGTCAAACTGGAACAGGCTGGCATGCTGACGCTGCTCGCCACACAAAACTTCGACGCATTGCATGAAAAAGCCGGCAATAGCAGCGACGTCATCGTCAATCTGCATGGCACCATCGGTACCTCGCACTGCATGAAGTGCCATGCAAAATATGACACCGCCGACATCATGGCGAATCTCGACAACGAACCCGATCCGCACTGCCATCGCAGACTGCCCTACAGCGGCAACATGCCATGCAACGGACTCATCAAAACCGACGTGGTCTACTTCGGCGAGGCGCTGCCGGACGGCGCGCTCGAAAAATCGTATCGACTCGCAACGCAGGCCGACGAACTGTGGGTCATCGGATCCACGCTGGAAGTCATGCCCGCGGCAAGCATCGTGCCCATAGCCGCAGAGGCGGGCGTGCCGATCACCATTATGAACATGGGACGCACGCAATACGATCGGTTGGCCGACCGGCTTATCCACGACGATATCGCCGTCGCCCTGCCGCAGCTCGTCGACGAAACCATCACCGCCGAGCAGTAAGCCGCACAGTAAATACGTTTTCTCGTACGTCTTGCAGTACCGGCACAAATCGTTGGAATTACACCGGTTTTGGTTGGTCGTTACCAAAATCCGAATTTTTCAACGACAAAAATCCGAATGACGTAACGGCTAGTCAAGCAATATAAACAACAAAAGGGTCTTGGATTGCTTTGCGACAATCAGAAATCATCGCAAGGCTTTCCAAGACCCTTATTGGTTATCAAATACTGAAAAACGGTACTGAAATCAGTAAATGCGCTTCGGCTGGAAACCGGCTTCCCGCAATGCCTCGAGCACACGATCAATGTGGTCGGGACCATTCGTTTCAACCGTCACGCCCAAAGCCACGGCATTCGCGTAATGGCTGGACGCCTTGAACTGGTCGTGATCCAGCGCGATAACGTTCGCACGCTGCTCGGCCAGCAATGTGGCGACCTTCACCAGCTGTCCCGGGGTATCGGGCAGTTCGACCTCGAAATGCATGATGCGGCCACGCGTGATCATACCCTTCTGAATCACAGCGCCAATGGACACAGTGTCTTCATTACCGCCAGACATGATCGGCACCACCACATGCGGACCCTTCGCCTCAGCGAACTTGCGCGAGCGCAGGTTGAGGTGCTCGAGCGCAGCCAGAGACACAGCGCCGGCAGCCTCAACCACCAGCTTGTGCTTTTCGAGCATGAGCAGGATCATCTCGTTGATGTCACGCTCGGTCACGGTGACGATGTCGTCAAGGAATTCGTTGAGCAGCGCGAACGTGAGATCGCCCGGACGCTTCACGGCGACGCCCTCGGCGGACGTGCGCACCTGGTCGGCGGCAACCACATGACCTGCGGCCAGCGAATTCTTCCATGCTGGGCTACCCTCCGGAATCGCGCCGATCACGCGCACTTCCGGCTTGAACGTCTTGATGGCGAGCGCCACACCGGCACCAAGACCGCCCCCGCCCAGCGGCACGACCACGTCGGTGACGTTCGGCACGTCTTCGAGGATTTCAAGGCCGATGGTGCCCTGACCGCACAGCACCTCGTAATCGTCGAATGGCGGCACGTAGATCATGCCTTCGGTGTCGCTCAATTCCTGGGCGCGGGCTGCGGATTCGTCGAACACCTCGCCGTACAGCACCACGTCTGCGCCGTACGCCTTGGTGGCGTCAACCTTCAGCGGCGGAGTGATCTGCGGCATGCAGATCGTTGCCTTCGCACCACGTTCGCGAGCCGCATAGGCCACGCCCTGCGCATGGTTGCCCGCGGAAGCGGTGACAATGCCGCGAGCCAGCTGCTCATCACTCAGGGATGCGATCTTGTTGTAGGCGCCGCGAATCTTGAACGATCCGGTGACCTGGAGATTCTCAGGCTTGAGCAGAATCTCATGTCCGGTCATGTCGGACAGCACCTTGGACGGAATGATTTCCGTGTGGCGCGCAGTGCCCTTGAGTCGTTCGGCGGCTAGTTTCAGTTCAGCTGCGTGATCGCGCTGCAATGCTTTGAGAACCTCGTTTTGTTCCATGAGCGTTATTGTAAGCGTACGTCTGCCGAAACTGCCTTATCATGCGGCTTTCGCGATGAAAAGTGAGATTGCTTGCGAAAAGTAATCACAAGCAATCAGGAATAATCGCAATACATAATCTGATAAATCACAATACAAATAAAGAAAAAGCGTTCGTACGATCCCGTGATGAATCGCACGAACGCTTTTTGCAGAGAGTTTATAGGAAAGATCGATCAGAGCTGGATCACGACCCCCTCCCAGCGAGCAAGCTCGCCGCGAGCGACCGACTTTACGCTATGCACGGCATCATAGGTGCTGAGCAGTACCTGCGACTCGCCCACGCCATCCTCAAGCAGTTGCGCGACCTCAGCAGGCACCTGCGCCGTCCTATCAGTGAGATTGACGATGACGAGAATCGTGTCGTCGCCGCTGGTACGGGTGAAGGAATACACCTGCTCACTGTCTGCCGCGACCAGATTCCATTCGCCCGTCGCGATGGTCGCGTTGTTGTGGCGCATGGCGATGAGCTTCTTGTAGAAGCTGTACACGGATCCGGGATCGTCGAATTCCTCGGCTGCGTTGATCTCGACATGATTCGGATTGACGCCGATCCACGGTTCCGTCGCCGCGTCCGGCGCGGTGAAGCCGGCATACCTGGAAGCATCCCACTGCATTGGCGTGCGTGCGTTGTCGCGGCCGATGAGCGCGAGCGCCGCCATCATCGATTCTGCGGACTGGCATTTTGCTTCTTCCACGCGCTGGCGGTAGGCGTTGATGGATTCCAGATCGCGATACTGCTCGAGCGTGGTGAAGTGTGCGTTGGTCATGCCCAGCTCTTCGCCCTCGTAAATGTAAGGGGTGCCGCGGTGCATGTGCAGCAGCATGCCGAACGCCTTGGCGCTCAGCTCGCGCGACTCACGGTCCGTGTCATTGCCCCAACGGGAGACGACGCGCGGCTGATCATGGTTGCAGAAGAACAGGCTGGCCCAGCCGGCGTTCTTCACAGCCTCCTGCTGGTCGGCGAGGCGGGCGCGCAGATTCTTGACTTCGAACGGCACGGTGTTCCACTTGGAACCTTCCTGGTCGATGCCCACGTGGTCGAAGAGGAACAGCATGTCAAGTTCGCCGTTCTTCGGATCGGTGACATGCTCGTTGCGTGCCGGAGTGATGCCCGGCGCTTCGCCGACGTTCATGTAGCCTTCGCGGCCTTCGAACACTTCGCGGCGCATTTCGGCAAGGAACTCGTCGATGCGCGGACCGTCGGAGCACCATGGGAACGGGCTGGAATAGCCTTCCTCACCAACCGGATAATCCTCAATCTCGCAGCCGTCTTCTCCCGGCAGCTTGCCGTTCTTATCAACAGTCTTCGAAACCTGCGTGATCACATCCATACGGAAGCCGTCAATGCCGCGATCCATCCACCAATTCATCATCTTGTAGACGGCCTTGCGCACTTCCGGATTCTCCCAATTCAAATCCGGCTGCTTCTTGGAATACTGGTGGAAGAAATACTCTCCGCGCTTCGGATCGTACTCCCAAGCGGAACCGCCGAAATAGGAACCCCACTGGTTCGGCTCGGCACCCGGAGTGCCCGGCTCATGCCCCGGCCTGGCTGGACGCCACCAATACCAGTCGGCATGCGGATCGTCCTTGTCGCGGGAAGCCTGGAACCAAGCATGCTCGTCGGACGTGTGGTTGACCACCAAATCCATCACGATCTTCAGACCGCGCTTGTGCGCTTCGGCAAGCAGCTCGTCCATATCCTCCAAGGTGCCGAACAGCGGATCGATGTCCTGATAATCGGAAATATCGTAGCCGTTGTCGTCCTGCGGCGACTTGTAGACCGGGCTCAACCACACCACGTCCACGCCAAGATCGGCCAGATAGTCAAGACGGCTGGTGATGCCCTTCAGATCGCCGATGCCGTCGCCGTTGGAATCCTGGAAGGAACGAGGATACACCTGATACACCACCGCGTTGGCCCACCACGGGTTCGGGGTCGCGCCGTTGGAACGCACGGTGTCGGGAAGGGTGGAACGATTGAAATTCGTCATGTCGTGGAGCTCCTTTGCTTGACGTTTGTTGGATTTTCGTTCGATCTTTCGTGACTGACTCTGCCCGTTTTCAGCTCATGTCAGCTTCATGCAGAAGATCGATTTTGCCTACTCCCCTATGGTATGCAACCCTGTTTTTCTTTCTTTCCCGCGGCGAGTTGTACAAAGCAAGAAAAGAATACGCTTCTTACGGACGCGAAAAACCAATCCGCAAAAATAAAAACGCGGGACGTTCCAGAAAGGGAAATGGAACGTCCCGCGCTGGGGAGTGGGATAGGCCAGTCCCGCTCAGAGCGGTGAAGTGTTACTTCCTGAACGGACGGCCTACGGCCGCGTTGTCCCTGCCTTCACTCGCCTATCGGCTCGCTCAGGGAGAGCCTATGAACAGACCACTGGGCTGTTCACTTAACGGCTCCCCTCATCACTCCACCGACGACCCACTTCTGGGCGAAGATGTAGACGATGAGGACCGGAGCCATGGCCATCAGATAGGACGCGAAGGCCATCGGATAGTTCGACGTGAACTGGCTTTGGAACACGTACTGTGCGAGCGGAATCGTCTGATTGCTCTGATCAGTCAGCGTGATCAACGGCAGCAGGAAGTCGTTCCAAGCCCACAGTGCGGTCAAAATCGCAATCGTGGCATTAATCGGACCCATCAGCGGGAAAATGATTGTCCAGAAAATACGCCAGGTGGAAGCACCGTCGATACGAGCCGCCTCTTCCAACGAAATCGGAATCGAACGAATAAAACCAATCGCAATAAACAGGTTGGTGCCGATGCCAAGAATCGTGTACAGAATAATCAAACCAAGCTGATTATCAAGATGCAACGTACCCATTTCCTTCGCGACCGGCAGCATGATCACCGTGAACGGCACGAACATCATCGCAAGGAAGAAGTAATACAGGAAGCGGAAGAATCGCTTATCCATATTTCGTGCCACAGCATACGCGACGAACGTGTTCGTCAGCAGCGTCAACACCACCGCGCACACGGTGATGATCGCGGAGTTAAGTGCGGCCTTCGGATAGTTCACCTTATTCCATGCGTCGGCGAAATTATGCCATTCCCACGTGGTCGGCAAGCTGAACGTGCCAGCCTCGCCCGGCGTCTTCAACGCGGTGACCACAGCGAAATACAACGGCACGAGCACGGTAAGGCTCAACACCGTCACAACCGCGGTCAGCCACCAGTTGACCTTATGATCCCTGCGGATTTTCTCCGGCTTTGCTTGCGCTTGAACGCCAGTCTTTGCAGTCTTTGCAACAGTTGCGCTAGTCATGATATTTCCTCTTTACCTTCAGACTTTCAGACCCTTGCTCAGACCTTTTCCTTGCCGCTGAAGAACTTCAGCTGCACGAAGGCCAGGATTGCCAGCACGATGAAGAACGTGACCGCGTTCGCCATCTGGTAGGAGTATTCGCCATTGCCAAGGCCGTTCTGGAAGATCAGATACGAGACGGTTTCGGTCTTGGAATCCGGGCCGCCCTTGGTCAATGCCATGATCTGGTCGAACGCGCCGAGCGAATTCTTGAGGCTCAACACCATGTTGATGGTGAAGAACGGGCCAATCAGCGGGAAGGTGATCTGCCAGAAGTTCTGCCAAGCGTTCACACCGTCGATCGCGGCCGCCTCGTAAATCTCGTTGTCGATGGTCTGTAGGCCAGCCAAGTACAGCAGTGTGGAGTAGGCAACGCCCTGCCAGATCGACAGGAACACAATCGGGAACCATGCCAAATCCGGATTGGAAATCATCGACGTCGACAGCCAATCAATATGCAGCGCCTGGCCGAGCGCCGGCAGCGGCGTCATGAAAATGTACTTGAACACGTAGCCGATCACCAGCACCGACAGGGTGTACGGAATGAAGAAGATCGCACGGAATCCGTTTTTGAATGCGATTTTCGAATTCAGCAGCACCGCCAGGAACATGCCGAGAATATTCGTGCCAATTGTAATCAAAACTGCGATGAGAATAGTGAACAGGTACGCGTGACCGACGCGAGAATCCTGGAACATCGCAATATAATTCTTCAATCCGATGAATTTAAAATCACCGTAACCCTGCGAATTAGTGAACGAGTATGCCGCGCCCTGCAGGAACGGCCAATACAGGAAGATGGACACCAGAATCGCAGCCGGAACGGTCATCCAATAAAATGCCGGATCGACCTTGCGCTTGGAATATTTCGAAACCTTATTCTTGGAAGTTTTTGCAGATTTCTTCGCAGTATTTGCAGTATGTGCGGTAGTCATGTCCGTTCCTCCTCTCACCTGAAGTTTCTGGCTTCGATCTTGTCGTATTCGGATTGCATGCTGTTCAGGAATTTTTCGGTGTTGCCCGACTGAACCAGCGTCTGCAGGAAGCCTGCGATGTTGATGCTGGCTGGCACGTAATGGTCGCAGAAGTCGGCCAGTTTGCCCGCCTGGTAGAAGTCAAGCACGCCGTTCAGCGCTTCATCGCCCACATACGTGTCTTTGTAGGGGGTAAAGGCGGACTGCTGCTTGGAGTAGTCCTTGATGTTTTCGTCGTTCATCAGGAAGTCGATGAATTCGCGCGCTTCCTTCTCATGCTTGGTGTGTGCGCCCATGGTCAGGATCACGTCATCGCCTGCGGTGAGTTGCTGTTCGCTGGCATCGTCGGTTGCCGGCATTTGCGCAAAACGCAAGTTGGCATCGCTGTTGATGAGTCGGATCTGCGGAATCGCGTAGGTGCCGAGTGGCAGAATCGCGGCTTTGCCTGCGGCCAGATCCTGCGTGGCCTGCTGGTAAGTGACGGCCGGATTCTTCTGCGTGTAGTTCTGGTAGATCTCGACCAGCTGATCGCTGACAGTGCCCCACAGGTCGGAGAATTTCTTCGATCCGTCTTTGAGGGAAAGATATTCGGATTCCGGTACCAGCGTGGAGTTGAGTGACGCCAGCGGCGCCTGGAGTGTCCACGGATCAGCGGTGCTCGCTTCGATCGGTACAATGCCCTTGCTCTTGAAGCGTTGCAGCAGGTCGATGAATTCGCTCCACGTCTGCGGTGGATTGTCGGGATCCTCGCCCGCTTCTTCCCACACGTCAGCGTTGATGATGTAGCCGGACGCGTTGCCCGCATACGGCAGGCCGTACAGGCGCTTCTTGGATTCGTCGTTGGTTTGTACAAGGCTCTTGGCGATGTTCACCATGCCTGGATTGAGTTCGTCGACGATGTCATCGTCGGTGAAATCGTGGAAAACACCCGCTTCGGCGAGCATGCCGAAATTAATGTCGCCATTGATGGTGATGACGTCGGGTTCACGATTTTTCACGAGTCGCGTACGCAAATCAGTGGTTGCGTCGGACGAATTGTTGACGTTGACTTTGATGCTGGGATGGGTTTTCTCAAATTCCTTTGCTTTTGCGGTGAACCAGTCCGCTGCTTCGGCTTTGAATTGGAAGAAATCCAAAGTGACGGTTCCAGCGGTGCTGTTGCCGCAACCTGCAAGGCCGGCCGTCAACGCGATTGCGCATGTGGCCGTGAGAGCGCGGTATACAATCCTCCTGAATTTACCTACACTAGTGGTGGAATCAGGTTTCATTCTCGACTCCTTTGTATTTTTTCTCTATCACGGTGGAGCAGCTTCCTTACCACACCACCGTTACTGAGAATTATAGAGGGGGGCGGTTTTCATTCCCAACTCAGCGCGCCTGTGCGGGGCGGAAAACAAAAACGACGAGATTTTGTTACTCTGAGAAAGTAATTTGACGCACGATGTGCGCGAACGGGAGCACGAAGGATGGTTCAGATGGCGGTTTCACCTCTGCCACAGTGGTTTGAAGGCTCGGAATATACCCATAAAGTCGCGGCTTGCATCATGAAATATGGTCCGATTTCACGCATTACGTTGGCGCAGATTTTAGGACTTTCGCAGGGTGCTGTTTCCCGAATTACCAGCGATCTGATTTATGCGGGCGTGATTGAGGAGACGCCGATGCCGTCCGGCAAGGCCGGCAAACTGCCGAAAGGTTTCGTGCAGAAAGAAAATACGGAACGTCGCGGCCGCCCGCAAACCGGATTGCAGGTGATTGCGAATGCGCGATCTTTCGTTGGCATGAAAATCAACGCGACGCATATTTCGGCAGTTGCGGTCAACGCAATCGGGCAGATCATCACCGGATGCCATGATCTGGAAATCGAAGACGCTTCCCCGCAGACCGTGGTCGCGCTGATCAAACAACTGACGACCGACTGTTCCGACGAGGCGGAGATGGCGGGCTGGCCGAAACCGTGCGCTGTGGGAATCTCGCTTGGCGGGCATATTGTCGACGGTACCGTGGTGACGTTCGCACCGTTCATGCACTGGTCGCAGCCCGTGGAACTTTCCGTCATGGTTCGTGAGGCGACCGGATTGCCTACCGGAATTTACAACGATATCGATTCGTTGGTGGTTGACGCCTGCCTGTTTGGACCGGGCGTTGGATTGGATAGCTTCGCGGTGCTGACGTTCGGCGCGGGCGTCGGCTATTCGTTGACGTTCAACGGCGAGCTGGTAAGCTGTCCGGATAAAAGTTACGGTTTGGTCGGGCATATTCTGGTCGATCCGGATGGGCCGCGTTGTGTTTCCGGACACAAGGGATGCGCGCAATGCCTGTCCGACAACTCGATCGCGGCGGAATATTCGCAAATCATCGGACATCCCGCATCATTCGACGATTTCGCACGTGACGCACGCGCGAACAAACCGCAAGCGACGAATCTGGTGAACCGCACCTGCTTCCGTCTCGGCACCCTGGTGGCGACCATCGCCAATCTTGCCATGCCAGACAAAATCATGATCGCCGGAGAATCGTCGTTCATCGCGAAATTCGGCATTGACGACTTGCGTAACGGCATCAACATGTATCGGCATAGCCAGGCCGCGCCAGTGGATTTTGAAATTCCCGACCACGATTGGGCTTTGTGGGCCAAGGCGGCCGCATCACAGGCAATTCGGCAATATGTTGGCTGATTGATTGCGATTGATTGTCTTGCAATACAAAAAATCCTCCCTTTTGTTCAGGGAGGATTTTTGTTATGCGATTACGGCTTATTCGGCGCTCTCGACGGGCGCAAGCACGGCCTTGAAAAGGACTGCTTGCCGAACCGTTAAGCGGGAAGCCCAGTGGGCTTCCCGTAGGTGAGGGGAGAGAGCGCGCTATTCGGCGCTCTCGACGGGCGCAAGCACGGCCTTGAAAAGGACTGCTTGCGCCGGGTGCAGTGCCGGCGGGCGGATGCCGTACGTGGCGAGCGCGCGTCCGGTCATCCTCACGCCTCCGGCCTTCCACCAGCCGAGCGGGCTCTGTCCGTTGGCGATGTCTTGCTTGGCGAGGTCGAGGCTCACGTCAAGCGGCGACACCTCATACACCTTGTCAGGGTCGAGTCCGGGCAGGCGTACCGGCGCGGCCGGGTAGGTCTGCGAGGTGGTGAGCTGGGTGAAACGGTAGATGGCGGCCGCTTGGTTAGGCATGACCACACCGTCCAAGCGCACTGCCGGATCGGCTGCGTCGGAATGCACGACTGTGTCGACGGCGAACCATTCGCGATGCTTCTTGAATTCGGCGACCCATTCGGCGAGCTTGTCGATATCTTCCTGCGGTTCCTTGAGCAGGTTCCATTCGATGCCCATGTGTCCGAAGAAGGCCATGGCCATACGCAGTTCCTGCGTGGTGGCGCGGTGCGTGGAGTGCGCCGGGGATGCGCCCACATGTTCGCCGATCATTTCCGGCGGCACGAGCAACGAGGTGTAGCGCTGGATGTCGGCGCGTTCCACCGGGTCGACGCAGTCGGATCCCCAAATGCGGTCGGCCACTTCGAGGATGCCGAGGTCCACGCGACCACCGCCGGAAGAGCAGCTTTCGATTTCAAGTCCTGGATGCGCGGCCTTCAGATCAGTGAAAATGCGATATACGGCGAGCGTCTGCTGGTGCACTGCCGGGCGTCCGGTGCGTGGGGAGACAGCTTCGGTGACGAGTTTGTTGTGATCCCACTTGATGTAGTCGATGCCGAGTTCGCCGACGAGCTTGTCCATTGCGCCGTAAATGTAGTCGTAGGCGTCCGGATTGGTCAGGTCCACGACCTGCTGGGTACGTCCTTGCATGGGCAGACGGCCTTCGGTGGGCTTCAACACCCAATCGGGATGCGCGCGGAACAGGTCGGAATCCGGGTTGACCATTTCCGGCTCGAACCACAGACCAAATTCGAGTCCCTTGCCATGCACATAATCGGCGAGCGCCTTGAGCGACTTGTCGCCGTCGGGCCACACGTCCTGCGAGATCTGCCAGTCGCCGAGGCCGGAGGTGTCGTCGCGGCGGGAGCCGAACCAGCCGTCGTCCACGACGAAGCGTTCCACGCCACTTTCCACGGCCTTGTCGGCGAGTGCGGTGAGGGTGTCATAATCGTGGTTGAAGTAGACGGCTTCCCATGTGTTGAGAATGACCGGGCGCGGCTTGGGCGCGATGTTGTGTTCAGCAAGCCAGTCGCGGTGCACGCGGCGAATGTAGCTGTGGAAGCGGGCTGCGACTTCGTTGAGGCCTTCGCCGTAGGAGCCGATGAGCCATGGGGTGGTGTAGGACTCTCCATTGGCGAGGCTGATTTCGCCGCCGAACAGTACTTCGCCGCCGCCGATCACGCCGCTGGTGTATGGCAGGCGTTCCGCGGAGAGCACGCTGTTACCGCTCCATGCCACGTGTGCGGAGTAGACGTTGCCGTGCGTGAAGCCGAAGCCTTTTTCGCCGACGCTGAGCAGCAGGGTGGCATCGAAGTCTGGGCGTCCGGCCATGGATGCTTTGGCGAAGCGGCCGAGGGTGAAGTCCTGGCGCTGCGGGGAGCGTTCGCGCAGATGGTGGCCGGTGGTGGTGAGGATTTCGTTGGCGTCGGCCGGCACGGTGAATGCGAGTTCGATCTTGCCGACTTCGAGCTGGCCTTCGCCGGTGTTCACGACTTCGGCGTTCTGGCGGATGAGGCCGGTTTCGTCGAGTTCGCAGGTCCAGATGAGTTTCACATGCTGTTCCTCGTCTTCGGCGGTGACGGTGACGGTTGGGGTCTGCTTGGGTTCGTCGGCCACGCTCCAGTTCGGGTATCCGTCTTTTTCGCCCATGACGTAGGTTTTGCCAGCCGCCACGGTTTCGGCGGTGATGTTGCTGACTGCGAACTTGCAGAACAGTTCCACGCCGTCGCGACGCACATCAAAGCGGGTTGCGCCGATCCAGGATTCGGATTGCGTGGGCAGCACGCTCGGCCATGAGGTGTAGTCGAGTGCGCCAGAAACACGCTGTGGCATTTGCGCGTCGAACATGTCGATCACGGTTACCGGGGCTGCGAGCGGGCGACCCCAATGCACGAGTCGCGGCAGATCATTGCCGGGGAATACGAGTGCGAACGCCACGTTTGCGGCTGGCTGTTCGGCGTAGACCGCAGTGAGTTCGGTACCGTTGGTAGCGTTGCCATGGAAGGTCTGAATGAGCGTCATTGCAGCATCCTTTACATATTGCGATTGCCTTGTATTGTCACCTTCGATGGTATGACAAGCTTCATTTGTTGACGTCGCCGAGCGTGTTTCTTTCTGTCGGAAAGTATTTCTTGCGACCATAGAATCGCAAGAAATATTATTACGTAAACATTACCGTTGAAATCGCAATCATCTTTACCAAGATTTACTTGGCATTTCAATATTTCTTACGTTTTTGCGACTGCAAAATCGCAATTATCGTTTTCCAGCGAAAAAATCAGTCATCAATCGTGCGCATTCCGATTCACGAACGCCGCCGATAACTTCCGGAACATGACCGACATGCGGGTCGCGAGGAATGTCCCAAATCGAACCGCATGCACCCAACTTGGCATCCCACGCGCCGAACACGATTCGTCCGACATGCGTTTGCAGGCACGCGCCGGCGCACATCGGGCACGGCTCCAAGGTAACAATCAACGTGCAATCGGCAAGATTCCACGTACCAAGCGACCGAGCGGCCTGCGTCATGGCCTTGACCTCGGCGTGCGCCAATGGATCGGCGTGCGCCTCGCGCATATTACGGCCACTGCCGATCACCGCTCCCCCAGCGTCAAGCACGACGGCACCGACCGGTACCTCGCCTTCCGCGGCGGCCTCGCGGGCCAATTCAATCGCCAGCTCCATGTCGTCACTCCACTGCATACCCGACACTATACGGTTCCGCTCGCGTGAAGCGAAAGACGAAACACGCCCATAAATACCTCTTGGTAGGCTGGAAGGGATTGAAGAAAACGCGCAAAAAGGAGGCACGTTGGCGGCATTCGAGTTGATTGTATGTATTATCGCCGCCGTCGTACTATCTTCATTCCTCAGCCGTTTCATTCCCAAGGTTTCCACACCGCTCGTACAGATCGCGTTGGGTGCGCTGGCGTCGCAATTGCCGTTTTTCCCGAACGTCACGCTCGATCCGGAACTGTTCATGGTGCTGTTCATCGCGCCGCTGCTGTATTTGGAAGCGCATGAAATCGATAAAAGCGAGCTGCTGAAATCCGTTAAATTGTCGCTTTCATTGGCAATTGGACTAGCGATCGCAACCATGGTGGCCGTTGGTTTCGCACTGCATGCCGTATGGCCCGCAATTCCCCTTGCCGCGGCACTGGCGCTCGGCGCCGCACTTGGACCGACCGACGCGGTCGCCGTATCGTCGCTCGGCAAGGAAGCCGCGCTTACGCAACGTCAAACCAGCGTGCTTAAAGGCGAATCGCTATTCAACGACGCGTCCGGCATCGTCGGCTTCCAGTTCGCGATCGCGGCGGCCGTCAGTGGCGTGTTTACAGTGGGCGATTCGGCCGCACAGTTCGTGTTCTCATTCTTCGGCGGCGCCATTTTCGGCTTGGCAGTAGGCATGGTCGCCGACCTGTTATTTGAATCGTTGCGATCTTTCGGCTGGGAGACGACCACAAGCCGTATTTTGATGGAATTGTTCCTGCCGTTCATTCTGTATTTGGGTGCGGAAGCGGTGCATGTTTCCGGCATTCTTTCGGTGGTGACGGCCGGTTTGATCATCCGTTTCGATCGCACCGGCATCGGCCCGAATGTGGCTCGCACCAACATTGTTTCGTCAAGCGTATGGGGGGTATTCTCGTTCACGCTCAACGGCACGGTGTTCATTCTGCTTGGCATGTTGCTGCCGAATGCGATGAGCGCAAGCTGGGACGATCCGCAAGTCAGCAATTGGCTGCTACTGGTTGCGATTCTTACGGTTTCCGCAGTGGTAATCATCATGCGATTCCTGTGGATTTCATTGATGCTACGTCTCGCGCGAGATACCGTCACCGGCAAGCGACGCAAGATGACGGCGCAACGTTGGCGTTCGGCCGCGGTCATGACGTTCGGCGGGCCGAAAGGCACCATCACCCTGTCGTTGATGTTCACGATCCCGTACACCATTACGGGAGGCGCGTGGTTCCCCATGCGTGACGAACTGATCTTCATCGCAGGTGGCGTGATCGTCGTAACCTTGCTGCTCGCCAACTTCCTGCTGCCGCTGCTGGCGCCGAATCGCAATAAAGACACTTCCGTGGAAATGACCGAAATCACCATCGAAGTGCTGCGACGGACCGTGGAGGAACTGACGGGACGAGTCACACCCGACAATCGTCGTGCGGTGCTGATGATCATCGACTCGTATACGAAACGTATCACACGACTGAAGCAGCGCATCGGAGAAATCGATCCGCAAGGGTATATGCAACTGCAGATCGACGCGCTCAACTGGGAGAAGGAATACGTCAAGGCGCGACTGGCGAAAGTCAAGGCGACGCCGAACGACGACAAGGCAGCGCACGATCTGGAAATCGAAGCATGCGAGCGCCTGCTCGACCAGATCATGAGCTCTCTGCGCCATATCGAAACGGAACATAATTCCGGACGCACCATCTGGCGAGTCAAAGGCCGCTTCAGGGCGTTGCAGAGGCGTTTGGGCACGGTGGTGAAGCGTGTGAACAGCCGCATTCGCCGCACTACCCCGCTGTTCAGCGACGACGAGCTGTTCGCGCACACCCGCGCGGTGCAGGTGGATGCCATCGAACATGTGATCGACCGCCTGTATGAGGAGATGGGCCGCGACACGTACAATACGGAACATTGCTCGGCACTGCTGTTGGATTACCGACGAGGCGAGGCTACGCTGAGGTCGCGCCCGAATGTGGGCACGAGCGCGGAGGCGCAGGCGCAGGCGGAAGAGGTGAAGCGCGAAAGTTACGGTATCGAGCTGGGTGTGATCCAAGACATGTACGAGGCGGGTGACATTACGCGCGCGCAATCCAAGCAGCTGCGACGCAACGTGTATGTGATGAGCGTGGACGCCGACGCGCAGATCTAGCATCCAACTGATCTGATGGGATCAGCAAGCTGGCGTGAGCCGGTGATCCGCAGCGAGTTTGTCTGCGGACGAACTGTGGAAACGTGGGGGACGAGACAACTGTAGGAACGGAACACGGCGTGGAAGGCGGCAAACTGGAGGCCATTCCACAATCTAAAACATGAGGGAATTGAAATTCTCAGATATTTCCCAGAAAACACCAGACATGTACTCAGCATCGTCTGTTTATATAGGAGATGTCAGCAAAAGAGCCGACCAGGAACCCACAGCAGTTCCCGACAATTGAACCCTTTCTTCTTCTCTCTCCTTTCTCTCCCCGGTGGTTTTCTCTCCACCGGGGTTTCTTTTTGCCCTCAACGGGTGGATTCCTCCAGCCAGTGGGAGAATCCGCCCGCTGGCAGCTCACTCAAAGTCCAGAAACCGCCACTCACTGGAACAATCACCCCGCTGGCAAGCCGCCCAACGTCCCAATCCTTCCAGTGACTGGGAGGATTGCCCCGCTGGAACGGGTATATTGGAGGCATGAGTGAAATACGCGAGCACGAGACCAGTGATTCCCACGACTCCAGCAACCCAAACACCCCGACCGGTCTGATCGGGCGCGAATCGCAGGTGGTTCCAGGGAGGTTCGGCGAGCCGCTGCAGGTCACGCACGTACAGTATTCGCGCGGGGGCGGCAATGCGGCTCCACGACGCCCGCTGTTCCTCTGCCTGCACGGTTGGGGCTCCAATGAGGCCGATTTGGCCGACATGATGCGTTACGTGGCTCCTTATAACGATTTCGCGTCGTTGCGCGCGCCGCTCGTGCTGCAGGAGGCTGGTTCCGGTGAATTCGGTTTCGGTCAGGGCGCGTATTCGTGGTTCCATGATTGCGTGCCGTCCGGCGAAGACCTGGATCGAGACACTTATGCTGCCGCTCAAGCCATTGACGATTGGGTTGCGCGCAATGTTCCCGAAGATCGCGCTGTAGTGCCGATCGGTTTTTCGCAGGGCGGTTTGCTGGCGATTCATTTGTTGCGCGTCCATCCGGAACGGTACGCCGCGTCGATCTCGCTTTCCGGCTTCCTTGCGCCGGGAATCGTCGCCGGTAGCGCGCCGGCCGACAGTCATGTCGCGGAATTGAATATTCCTGTGTTCTACGGCTATGGCAAGAACGATACCGTGATTCCGATGCCGGAGCTTTTCGCAACCGCCGCTTGGCTGGACGAGCATACGTTCCTCACGTCGAAAAGCTACCGTGGACTCGATCATGCGGTCAGTCTCAACGAGTTCAGCGATTTGCGCGACTGGCTTGCCGCGCACGATATCGCGCCGGGAATCCTGTAAGAAATCCTGCGGAAGAATCCCGTAGAAAAATCCTGCAGAAAAATCCGATGCAACGGATTTTGCGTACCAAGCACACGGCAATCGTTACAACCCGATATAAGCCACGATATAGCGATACCGCGTTAGACTAGAGCCAGCTAATAATCATTTCGCAATTGCCGGCATTCGCACGCTCAACCATGCGAACGTTCGAATGTTGGCGAGCGCCATACCGGCACATTCGCGTGCCTGGCAATAAGGAGTTTCGATGCTGCTGTCCGATCGCGACATTCTCGCCGCGCAGGCCGAAGGTCATATTTCACTCGATCCATGGACCCCGGAAATGGTGCAGCCCGCTTCCATTGACGTGCGTTTGGACCGTTTCTTCCGTCTGTTCAACAATCATGCGTACACGTATGTCGATCCGGCTGAGAATCAGGGCGAGCTGACCGAGCAGTTCGAGGTGGCTCCGGGCGAACCGTGGATTCTGCATCCGGGTGAGTTCGCATTGGGTTCCACGTGGGAGTACGTGAAGCTTGATCCGACGATTGCCGCCCGCCTGGAAGGCAAGAGCTCACTGGGCCGCTTGGGTATTCTCACACATTCCACCGCAGGCTTCATCGACCCTGGTTTCGAGGGTCATATCACGTTGGAATTGTCGAATGTGTCGACGTTGCCGGTGAAGTTGTGGCCGGGCATGAAGATCGGCCAGATGTGCTTTTTCCAGCTCAGCTCCCCCGCCGAACATCCGTACGGTTCACAAGGCACCGGCTCGCATTATCAGGGTCAGCGCGGTCCGACGCCGAGCCGTTCCTACGTGAACTTCTACAAAGCCGACATCACCGACTAATCATCAAATATTCTTGGATTATCGCAATATATTGTCGATATATGGCGATTGATATTCCCCCAAAAATACAAAAAGATTGGCTATCACATATCGCATGATAGCCAATCTTTTTTGCAATCTTCTATTGAGATTTCTTGTTGCAATGCCAGCAATATCGAATGATATTAAAAGATACTGCAACAGCGATTGGCAACGCCCTTTAGCGCTGGATCGCGATGTGTGAGATGCCAGGTTCCGCAGAATTCGCACCGATACACCCATAGTTCAGTGCCGCGTTCACGCCAGCTCTGGTCGGCGGCCTGCCGGGCCGTCGCTTTGTCGCGATACATGATTTTGTTCGATTCGACGCAGCGTTTGGGTACGAAATAATGCATAGTTCCCCAGTCTATTCCACCATCGGATAAGGGCAGGAAGCTCCCCTGGAATTCCTGGGATCCCCCAGCGTCCCGGGACTCCCAGTGGGCGGAGGAATCATCCCGCCCACGGGCCTTCCGGCGGAACAAAACACCCAGTGGGTGGAGGAATCCTCCCGCCCACGGGCCTCCCGGCGTCCCGAAACTCCCGGCCGATGGAGGAATCCTCCCGCCGGCAGTCCTTCCGGCGTCCGAAAACCTCCAATGGGCGGAGGAAACACCCGTGTGCGGGAATAAGAAAAGGGGTTCCCGGAGCGTCGCGCCCGGGGATCCCCCGGAAACCGGAAGACAAACAAAAAAGGGGGTTCCCGGAGCGTCACGCTCGACGGGAACCCCGACGTTGAATGCGGCGGCGT